>Ga0310696_10000406_pt1 | contig 69668 bp, 74 predicted proteins | sample AusTroGonzalo_MG_4_FD_203885 | JGI IMG/M metagenome (GOLD analysis project Ga0310696, IMG submission 203885) | Bovine rumen microbial communities from tropical cattle in Woodstock, Queensland, Australia - Gonzalo_02 (v2) (version 2) | ecosystem: Host-associated > Mammals > Digestive system >...
TTTCACTGTTCGCAACCGCAGATGTCGCAGTCCCCGCAACACCCGTCGCGGTACCTATTATCGATGACACCATTGCGCCTTTGCCACGCGTATTGATTTTTGATACGTCAACGTTTTCATATTGACCACATGCCGCAACTATTTGATTTGCCTCGGTCACGTCTTTGCCTTCGGCACGGGCCTGGGATATTGAATTACGTAAATCTTTGACAGATGCCTTACAGTTATTTATTTGGGTTTGCAAATCTTCATCAACTTTATTTTTGCCAGCGATTATTGCACCAGCAACATTCGTTGCGGTACTACCAGCCATCAACCCAGTACGCCAATTACCCAATTTTTTAGATTTATCACGTGCGTCCGTGTATTCTTTGTCTGCCTCGGCTAACTTTTTAAATTCCGCACTAAAAGCCTCCATCTCTAATTCTGTTGGAACTACATTAAACTTACCTTTTGTATAATCTATATTTTTAATATATCTATCTTTTGCTACTGAATCTTGTTTTGATTTAGAAATACCAACCGCAGTGGCACCAATACCCAATCCGGTTCCAACCGCAGTTACCGCTGTATTTATACCAGCCATTTTCTTTAAATCATTCAGTTGCTCATCAATGCCAACGCATGCCTTGTATGTGGCACGCAGTGCATCGTCCAATTCCAATGTGCCTGCATTCGCGACAATTGGAAACAATATAAATATTGCAAGTATTCTTTTTCTCATGATATTTAATTATATCACAAATACGCATATCGAAAAAAGCAAAAATTTTTTATAATGTCATTTGATTGGTTTTCATTTTTGTTAACCAATGCGGCTGTTCTGGCAAACTAAAATTCTTGCCATCCCATTGCATTTTAAGGTATTCCGCATTCGGCACACCGCTGAAATCAAAATTTGTAAACGCGCGCACCATGGCACCAATTACACCGCCATGTGTAGAAATTCCAATCGTATTTGCATTTGTAGTTTTAGCAATTTCCACCATTGTGTCACAAGTACGTTTGATAAACACTGTATCACTTTCGCCATTTGGTGGTGTGTAATCATTACTAAACAACAGTGCCGCCGGTATATCCACTTTGTCCTTGCTTAAATCTATTAATGTATCGGCTGGGGCATCTGTGATATGCATTATTTTGCCACACAGTACGCCAAAGTTTCTTTCCCGTAATCCTGGGTTAGTTATTATTTTTATCGGTCTGTTATTAACAACAATTTCAGCCGTTTGCAAAGACCTGGATAACGGGGAACTATAAATACAGTCAAATTGGATATCTGCCAAATTTTTTGCCAATTCTTTTGCTTGGGCGATACCCTGGGCATTTAATGGTATATCCAAAAAACTCTGTACCCGTTTTTCCACATTGTAATCAGTTTGACCATGCCTAAATATGTAAAAAATCTTAGTCATATGAAAACCTTTGCACGTATTATAAAACAAAAAACCGCCAGATGCGGCGGTATTTAACTCTCTGGTCGTGCTGGGATGGCGGTTTGCGAACTGAGATTTTGGAGATTGGAAGAAAAATTGAAAAATATTTAAGTATTGAAAATTTGATATCACAAGAATATAATCACAATATAACCAAAGAGGAGCAGATATGAAAAAAATTCTTTTGTTAACAAGTATGATTGCAATTACCAGTGTTGCTAATGCTCAAACAGAATATTATTTTTCAACTAAGTTAGGGCTTGGTGATACAACTATATATGTTGATGACAATACTGAATTTGGAGATTATGTAGAAAGAGCAGCCGAACACAATACTGGGTTAACCGGTTTCAAATACGATGCAGATGGTTTGTTGTGGGAATTGTCCCCTGCATTAGGCGTCGATTGGACTATAAATGACTCTGGTTGGTTTCATATTAGATTAGAAGGAGAAATGGGTTATAACCATTATTACGAAGATGGAAAATTAAAATATAATCATATGGTTAGTGACGAAATAAAAGTTGAATTTAATGATATATTCTTTCTTGTAAATGGATATGCTGACTTTAGAATCAATAAAATTGTCCCTTATGTTGGTTTAGGTTTAGGATACGGTTGGGGAAAGAAAGAAATGACAGTTAATAACGGATTAGGTGAATTTAATAGTTCCAATAATGATCGTGGCGGATTAGTTGCTTTGCATTTAGGCGTTGCTTACAAATATTCCGATATAACGACTTTTGATTTTGGAATTAGAAGTGTTGATGCACCAGTAGAAAACGACGGTTCATATATTTACACTACCGCACGATTGGGTGCAAGATTTCGTATATAAAATACCACAAAAGATTCGAACTATGAAAAAGGTTAGGTTTCTAACCTTTTTTCTTTAAGAGTTCGAAAATGGGTCAAAAATAGCACTTCCTAAAAACTGAATTCTCGAACTCAACGAAGATATTGGAATACAAAAGAAAAACCGCCCTTAATGGCGGTTTTGAATTTCGTGGTCGGGGCGAAAGGATTCGAACCTTCGACACCTTGGTCCCAAACCAAGTACTCTACCAGACTGAGCTACGCCCCGAAACGAACACAAGTATAACATGTTTTTTATTTATTGCAAGTCCTATCCTAAAAAAATATCTTGTGGCATTACACGTTTTGTTTTACAATCTTATACGAAATGAAGGGAAATCTTAAATTTTTATTGATTATTGCGGCATTTATACCCTGCTTTGCTGATGCACGTGATGTTATATCGCGGGCTGCGCGGGTTACAAACACACCCACATCTGGATATACTTATAACTATATGTATCCTTATTTGAACAACAAAATGCGCACTGAATTAAACCCAGGTGATGCCAATGATCAAAGTACCAGTCCAATAAATGCCATCGTCCGCACCGAGGCTATGCCAAACACCACACCACGCCGTGTTGTTTCGCGTGGCGGTGATGTGCGCAGCACGGCACGCAGTGCCACAACGGTATCAAATAATACATCTGCACGTGCTGCATATACACCAACAATAAATACAAATCGTGGGGGTACGGGACGTAACGTTGTCGCGCGTTCTACACGCACGAATAATAATAACGTTGTCAACCGCAGTGCAACAAACACATCAACAACCACCAGTTCTGTTTATGTATCGACCAGTCGTTGTTTGGCCGATTATACCGAATGCATGAATTCATATTGCGTCCGCGCCGATACACCATATAACAAATGTTTTTGCAGTTCTAAATTATCGCAAATTCAATCGCATTATGAACCAATAATCGACACATTGATAAAGCAAATTATAACTGCAAAAAATGCAGGCGATTGGACCGACGAAGAAATGACGGAATATTGGAACGAAAAAATTGGTCAATACGTGGGCGAAAATACTTGGGAAAAATTAGACGATGCATTGAACATTGATTGGCCGAGTGCCGATGAACGTATGAACGGACAACAGGCATTCATTACCGGCCATCAATATTGTGTAAATCATTTAAAAAATTGTGCTTATGCGGCGCCAAATCTGCGTGACGTTTATCGTTCCGGGATTTCACGTGATTGTTCAACATATGAACAATCATTAGATAAATTAAAAACCGCACTGGAAACCATACTTGAAACATACGGCAATTAATGTTATTCGCACATTTTATTGTGCCGATAGATATTGCGTGCTAAATCATCACTAATTATGTCCCAATCATTTGCATGTCCAAAAATCAAATCGCAATCACATTTGTTACTAATCGGCGATTGTGTATTTTGTGCGCAAGACGTCACGAATATCACGCATCCCAGTATTAAAAACTTCGGCATTTATTTTCTCCTTTTTTATCATTTGTTGTTGGGTTGCATTTGTAGCAGCAGTTGCAATTTGCGCCTGACACTTTGCGCGCCCAATCACCACACCTGTAAAGTAAATCGCAATCACAATTACACAAATTGCAATTCCAAAATAAATTTGTTTTGTCATATAAAATCCTTTTACAAAAAAAAGCGCCCAATCGGGCGCCATAAAATAAACCAAACAAACACTTTACTGATTCATAGAATTGAAAAAGTCAGCATTTGTTTTTGTAAGACGTAATTTATCCAAAACAAATTCCATTGCTTCGGCCACACCCATTGGGTTGATGACACGACGCAACACATATGTTTTAGACAATGTGTCTTTATCAACCAACAAATCATCTTTACGTGTTCCAGACTTTGTAATATCAATCGCTGGATAAATACGTTTATCTGACAATTTCCTATCCAAGATGATTTCGCTGTTACCGGTTCCTTTGAATTCTTCGAAAATAACTTCGTCCATTTTGGAACCTGTATCAATCAAAGCAGTCGCAATAATGGTCAGCGAACCACCACCTTCGATATTACGGGCGGCGCCAAAGAAACGTTTTGGTCTTTGCAACGCGTACGCATCAACACCACCGGTCAACACTTTACCAGATGATGGCACACAAGTATTATATGCACGACCCAAACGCGTAATAGAATCTAGTAATATAACAACATCTTGTCCGGCTTCGACCAAACGTTTTGCTTTTTCGATAACCATTTCGGCCACCTGGATATGACGCGCAGCCGGTTCATCGAAAGTAGACGATATAACCTCGCCTTTGACACTGCGTTGCATATCAGTCACTTCTTCGGGACGTTCATCAATCAATAAAACAATCAGTTTTACATCTGGATAATTTGTCGCAATAGAATGCGCGATATTTTGCAACATGATTGTTTTACCAGTACGTGGTGGCGCAACAATCAACGAACGTTGCCCTTTACCAGTTGGTGAAATCAAATCGATAACACGTGCGGTTAAATTGCGTCCTTTATCTGAATCGGTTGGAACCTCCATCTTTAACATTTCATCAGGATACAATGGTGTCATATCATCAAAAGAAATACGATGACGCAATTTTTCAGGATTGTCACCATTTACTTTTTCAATAGTTTCTAATGCGAAATAACGTTCAGATTCATTTTGTGGTGCCTGGATACAACCTTCGACATAATCGCCAGTTTTCAAACCATACTTTTTGATTAAATTTGGCGACACATATAAATCATCAGGCCCCGCCAAATAATTACTTTCTGGGGCACGTAAAAATCCATATCCATCAGGCAATCTTTCCAAAACACCATCACCAATTAACACGATATCTTTATCCATGGCATAAACACGCATAACCGCAAAACGCAATTGTTGCACGTTTAATTGTGATGGATTTTCAATACCCATATCTTCGGCCATTTTTAACAGCTGTTGCGGCGATTTCGCCTTTAACTCATTAATATTCATAAAAAATCCTTTGTTCGAGAAATTCTGGCACTGATAATTGTGCCATCAAGATACCCATAATATAATACAAAATTCATCAAATGTCAAGTATTTCCAATACAATAATAAAAAAGCCCGACAAACGTCGGGCCAATTCAAATACTAATTTGTTTAGAATGCGATGCCGAATTTAGCACCAAACCCAAATCCATTATCGAATTCCCATTGATTATAATCTTCGCCACCTTGGTGATTTAACGAACATTCGACATACGCACCAACATATTTATGATAATCAATATTGTAATTAATTCCCAATTTACCCGTCCATGCCCCAGCATTTTCTACTTTTACACCTGGAATTCCATACCATTCGCTATCTAAAAATCCCATATATTCAATCCCAGCGGTTAAATTAAAATCATTCACCAATTCAAATTGTCCGTCCAATCCCAAAACAATCACATGTAAACCTTGCTTGCCTGGTTCTTCGTACCAATTAAAAGATTCAGTATTCCAATATTCAAACAAAGCCCGACCTGCGATGGTTAAATACGGTGTTTGATAACCACCACGCACACCAAAGGCCCAAGTATACCCGGTACCAGTACCATCATAGTAACCATCTGCACCTAAATTATTTTTGCGTTCCAAAAACGGTCTGTGATTTGCCCAAACAGGCGATACCGCATACCCAAACACTACATCTGTTTTAAATGTGCCGATATCCATTGCACGGAAAGTCGCCTCTAATGCTAAATCTTGCCAAGACCATTGATCAAAAGATTGTTCATCCAGCACGGTTGTATAAACAGCAACCGCGAACCTGTCGGTTATACCGTAACCAAATTCTTCGGACAAACCCCATGTTTTGATTGATGTCGATCCAGAATGAGATCCCAATTCAGCAAGACTGTAAAACTGATTTTCATTTGGCATATACAATGGATTACCATCCATACGATTCGACGTATAACCCGCCGCCCAGGCATTTCCCATAACACAAACACCCAATACAGAAGACAAAATCAATTTTTTCATAATAAATTCCTTTCTTTTTTCTTTATAAAACAACAAAACCATCGACAAGTAATTTTATCATAAAAGCGACTTAAATCCAAATGTTCTTTATTCACGCAAAAAGTTAAAACCGCCAAATTGGCGGTCTTAACTTATTTTCAACTGATTCTATTAAGAATTAGAAATCAATACCGAATTTAACACCATAGCCAAATCCGTCTTGGAATCCCCAACCCTTTTCTGCACCAGGAGCAACACCCATACCATTTCTGTCACCCTTCCAGTGATCCATTGTGCCGTTCACATATACACCAATATACTTTGTTGCATCGATGTTATAGTTTACACCAAACATACCGCCCCAAGTACCACCATTTTCGATTTTCGCACCTGGCGTACCATACAATTCTTTATCCAATATACCAGTATATTCAACACCAGCAACCAAGTTCAATTTGTCACACAATACATATTGACCGTCTACGCCCAATACCAATGTATGAATACCTTGTTCGCCTTCATCAGCATTCCATTTGAAAGCTTCCGAGTTGGAATAATTGAACAATGCTTTTGCTGCAACTGTGAAACGTGATGTTGTGTAACCGCCACGAGCACCGACCGTCCATGTATAATTTGTCCAATGATGATTGAACCAAGAATCTTCGCCTGGTACATCTGGATGAACATACAAACCACCACCGAAATTAAATGCACCCAATGCATCAACTTTCCATGCACCCATATCCAAAGCACGGAATGTTGCACCAAATTTCAAATAATCCCAAGCAAATTCATCAAAAGCTTTGTTTTCTGTCATAGATGTATCAACATTAATCGCAAAGTTGTTCAAAATACCATAACCAAATGATTCAGCAGCACCCCATGGTGTATCATTTTCAGTATGAGAAGACAAATCTGTCACACTGTAAAAATGGCCAGCCTTTGGCATATACAATGGATTGCCATCAATAACGTTTGCAGCATGTGCACCAGACACAGCAAATACAGCAATCAAAGAAGATAAAGCTAATTTTTTCATAATCTATCCTTTCCTTTTTGTTAGTCTAACAACAGGCTATGTTTCCTGTTACTTCTATTTTACTACGATTGTATTCCCAATGTCAAAAAAAAGATTGCTTGGAAAATTATATTTTTTGTGATATAATTCGCGCTGAAATTTTTATATCACATTTATACACGCGCAATCCCACAGAATTCCGTATATTTTTATTAAAATATTTAATGATTGTAATTTTTATTAAAAAAGCACCCAACAAAATCAAGTATATTATTTTTTACTTTTTTTTATCTCGCGCCAGTCAGCATGGTTCTTTAAATGCTCTTCATACGAATTTGAAAACCTGTGTCCACCGTTACCGTCCGCCACAAAAAATAAATAATTTGTATCCGCAGGTTTTAACACTGCGCGAATCGCCGCCGCACCAACATTCGCGATTGGCCCAGGTGGTAACCCTGTATTACGATATGTATTATATGGATTGTCTAACTTTAAATGTCCGGTCAGTAACGGCTCGCCTTGCATATCACCCAAACCATCAGTCAAAACATATACAACAGTTGGATCGGCTTGTAACCGCATACCCTGACGCAGACGATTCAAATACACACTGGCAACAATCGGCATTTCGGCTGTTTTTGGTGTTTCTTTTTGAACAATTGATGCCAACGTTATAACTTCGTTCCAATTTTTTAATGGTTTTGGAAAACTGCGTGATGCCATTTTTGATTTGACTTCTTCCATTTTACGACGCGCCAAATCTAACACCGCCAATCGTGGCGTACCACGTGCAACTTTATATGTATCAGGAAAAACATCACCATCATGCACACCGCACACCGCAGCCAAATTACCATCCATACAATCAATATTTCCAGACAAACTGTTATCGTTTGCTAATAATATTTTTATTTGTTTTATTGTTAACCCTTCGGGTATTAAAATTTTTGTTGTTGCAACATCACCATTCACCAACATTTTTGCGATTCGCCAAGCACTGGCCCCACGCGGAATTTCATATTGCCCTACCCTGATTTTTCCACCTTGGGCACGCACAGCCAATTTGAACGAAGCCGCCGAATCGATTAAATCATTCTTCTTTAATGTATTTGCAATTTCTGTGACCGTCGCACCATTTGACACCGTCACCAATACAGGCTTGCGCGTTGTGCGACCAAATAACATAAAACATATAATCAAAACAAATAAAACAATAAACCAACCAATACGTTTCTTGATTAAGCGTTTCGAAAGTGATTTAAACATTTTTGCCATAACAGAAAAATTATCACAGAAAAAAATCGTGTTGTCAAAGTTATGAGTCAAAAAAACTATTCAATAATTTTTTGCTTTAAAAAATTCGCCGCAGATAAAAATAAATTTTCCGGTAATTTATTCAAATTAAACCATGTCCACATCGAACATTTATCCGGTTCACAGATTTGCGGCTGGGGCAAATAATCCAATTTAGTATGACAATGAATTGTCACATAATGTTTATCAGTAAAAATATCATTTGTCACACCAATGATTTTAAAATCGTTTGGAATACACATAATACCCGTTTCTTCGTATAATTCACGCGCCGCACATATACCTGGTGTTTCACCATATTCCAAATGTCCACCCGGCGGTGCCCATGTACCATTACCATGTTTTGATAAACGATGTCCAAACAAAAACTGTCCATTTGGATTTTGAATCCAACACCCCACCCCAACACGAACGATTTTATTTTCTGCCATTTTTTTATTTTACCTTTGTACCCATAATACTAAAAGCAATACATATTGCAATATATTCCGTGTTATACTACAATTCACGAAAAAGACAGGATAGGAAATGTTATCTTTTACATACTTTATAATATACACACTATTGATAGTTTTAATCATATATGATATATACTTATGTGTAAAGTTAACTGAATTTGCATATTGCGCATTCGTACGACATCAACCACCACTTTACGCCAGTGCTAATATGTTGAGAGAACGCGTCATCGAACAAATCATAACGAAATATAATAAATCAAAAAATATTTGTGAAATTGGGTCTGGGTTTGGTGGATTGGCACGCGCCATTGCTTTCAGCACAAACGCAAAAGTATATGCTTTGGAAAATATGCCTTTTTCCGCATTGGTATCTAAAATTGCCGATTATAAATCTAAATGCAAAAACAACAAAACAATCTGGTGTGATGCATTCAAATACTTGAAAAATACAGATATTAAATTTGATGTTGCTGTCGCATACCTGGGGCCAACATTCACATCGAAATTATACAATTACAGAAATAAATTTAATGTTTTAATATCCATAGATTTCGAAATTCAAGGAACCAAACCAACCAAAATTATTGACATAGGATACGGGTACACAACTTACATGGGTACCAGATATCCACACAAATTATTCATTTACGAATTCAAATAATTAATCTTAGTTACCAAAAACTTTTTGTTTTAATAAATTTTGCACAGGCCAAAACAAATTTTTTGGTAAGTTATTCATATCAAACCAACACCATCTGGCACACGTATTTTTTTCCATAACAGACGGCATCATTTTCACATCTTTGACCTGATAATGAGCATTTATATAATGTAAACCATTTGCAAAATCATCTGTATTTTTAATATATTCCAACATCCGTGGCGTTATATGAATACCTGTTTCTTCCCATGTCTCACGAATCGCAGCATCCACCAAAGATTCCCCAGATTCTGGTTTTCCCCCAGGCACAGTCCACATATTAAATCCCTGCTTTGATAAACGCAAACCCATTAAAACCTGATTATTTGGATTAAACAACCAAACACGAACGCCTGTTTTAATAATACTTTTATCTGATTCCATAACAACAACCTATACAAATAAAAGACAAATGGTCGGGGCAACAAGATTCGAACCTGCGACCTCTACGTCCCGAACGTAGCGCTCTACCAGACTGAGCTATGCCCCGAATACGCCAACAATATTACCAGTATAAAACCAAAAAACAAATATTATTTTACGCGCTTGAATATAACCGATGCGTTTGTTCCACCAAAGCCGAATGAATTACTGATAACCGCATTTACCTCGCGTTTTTGCGCGACATTCGGTACCAAGTTGAATTCACCAACTTCATCAATTGGATTTTCTAAATTTATTGTCGGTGGCACAATATTATCACGAATGGCCAATATACTAAATATCGCCTCTATCGCACCAGCCGCACCCAACAAATGTCCAGTCACAGATTTTGTTGATGACATACAAATATTTTTATCACCAAACAATTCACGTACAGCCATCAATTCACCAACATCGCCGAGCCCCGTAGATGTTCCATGTGCATTGACATAATCAATATCACCCGGTTTTAATCCTGCATCCTGTAATGCCATTTTCATAGACCGCAATCCCCCGGTCCCATTTGGCGCCGGCGCAGTAATATGATGTGCATCCGCCGTCATACCAAAACCAGCAACTTCGGCATAAATTTTTGCACCACGTGCAACCGCATGTTCATATTCTTCTAAGATTAAAACACCTGCACCTTCACTTAATACAAAACCATCCCTATCTTTATCCCATGGACGTGATGCATGTGTTGGATCATCATTACGGGTTGATAAAGCCTTCATCGCAGCAAATCCACCCAAACCTAATTCGGTCACTGCGGCTTCGGTTCCACCGGCCACCATTAAGTCTGCGGTTCCATTACGAATAAAATTTACCGCCTCGGCAATTGAATGTGAACCGGTTGCACAAGCCGTCGCCACAGAAATATTTGGACCTTGTAATCCATATTTGATGGAAACATGCCCAGCGGTCATATTTATAATTGCCTTGGGCACAAAGAATGGACTGATAAAACGTGGCCCAGATTTTTCTAATTCCAAACAAGTCTCGCAAATCGACTGAACACCACCGATACCACTGCCAATCGACACACCAAATCGTTCCTTGTCACCATCATAATCTATTAACCCAGCATCACGCATCGCTTCGTCTGCCGCGACAACACCGTATAAAATTGCCCTGTCCATTTTGCGTTGTTCACGTGGTTCAACCGCAACATCAGGATTAAAATCACCAGGCTTTTCACCACGCACAGGCACACCTGCAATTTTTGATGCAAAATCTGTTGTATCGAACATATCTATTTTACGGATACCAGATACACCATTTACAACATTCTTCCATGCATATTCAACACCAGTTCCAACTGGTGACACAATACCCATACCGGTAACAACAACTCTTTTCATAATTATATATCCTTTATCTATTGTCGCACCTTATCATAATATATTTTTGGCAAAATATACAGAAAAAAATCCGCCGAATAAACGGCGGACATTATTACCACATTAACCCACAATTATTTTTTATGTGCATCAATGTATTTAACTGCATCACCAACTCTTTCCAATTTTGCAGCATCTTCATCAGGAATTGTGATATTGAATTCTTTTTCGACCTCCATAACAAATTCAACGACGTCCAAAGAATCCGCACCCAAATCATTTACAAAAGTCGCATTTTCCGTAACATCTTCGGGTTTAACACCTAATTTTTCAACCACAATCTTTTTAACTTGTTCAAAAGTTGACATTTTAAATCCTTTATTTTTGTTAACCTTTTTGCCCCTGATACCCACGGGCACTAATTAAGCATAAATGTATCATTTTATACCCTGCCTGTCAAGATATTATAACCAAATATAACAAAAACTTGACAAATAAAAAATTTAATATATACCGAATTTTTCTAATAAAGAATTCATATTTACACGCAAATCTTCGCGATCAGACGCCCAATTCAACCTGCGCATAAAGAATTTATATACATCATCCATACGCAAATTTGGAATCCCCGCAGCTTTGACAACACTGTGCCATGCCGTTCTGGGATCTGCCAAATGATTTTTACACCGACCCACAAAAACCCAATCACTGTCCTGGGGCATATTTTCCAATAACACCACAGCAACATCAGAAAGTGGCCAATCACGCCATAAATAATGATTAAAATCTAATTCATCCCAGCGCATAGATAAAACTTTATTCTTGGGCAAAAACGAATAAATCAACATCAAAAACGCATTACGCATAACCTCGTTTTCCTGAGATTTAATAGCATCAATCAATCGCAAAACATTTTCATCATTTAATGGACTGACCCGACGTTTCTGGACAATTTTTGGCAAATCTTGTACAGGATTATCTTTCACATACCCCTGCTCTATGGCATATTTAAATATACTTGTTAAAACTTCTTGCATACGCGCTGTAACAGCAGCCCCTTTGATTTTATTAACAACACTTTCGACATCATCACGTGAAATATCATCTATATTTTTATCAAACAAATCAGACAAATGTAATTTTACCGCACGCACCAATTTAACCTCGGAATCTTCACATCTGCGCACTTTATTTTTTAAATATATATCCCAAAATTCGCGAAAAGATAATTTCTTGCGACGCACAGGCACTTTTTTACCTGCCTCATCTAAAACATTGACAACCATTCCACGCGCAGTTTCAATATCCATATCCGGATATGATCCAATTATGATACGTTTATCCCTGCCCCGTACACGTTTACGCACAAAGAAAGTTTTGGCACCACGACTGGTTACATACAGACGAAGCCGTGGTTCAGAAATATCCTGGACAACATCAAACCCAGTTGCTGGCGTTGGCAAATTATCCAAAATATAAGGATTAAAGAAAAACTGATGAGCCATAATTTTTCCTTTTTTATTTTATACGTTTTATCCAAAAATGCGACAACAGTTGTTGTTTTGCCTTCTTGCGTTTTTCAACCGATTTTTCGACCCGAGCCTTTTGAGATTGATATTCAATCAAACCCGCAAAATGTTCACAGCCTGCACATGCCTCTTCATCAAAAGAGCAACCTTTTTGATCAACATTAACACAAGCCACAGGTCCCACAACATCGACATAATCCGGCCAATAACCATTTTCATCATGACGCCCGATATTATAAACCCATCTATAGAAACAAGATACCGCGCGATATTTAACTTCACAATCACGAATAACATCAGGATTATTTCCGCTACTCTGCGCCTCTTGAACAAACATATGCATTTTGGTCAGATTATCGCTGAACACACCCGCATCACAATTAGCCGTTATAGATTCACGCACTTCCCCCAGACGTTTTTTTTCTTGTTTAACGTCATTACGCGCCTGTTTCAATTTTTTATAATCTTGAATAAATGTAGACATTTTTGGCTCCTTTTAATTACTTACCAACCTTTAATGCATTAATAAATGCGGACTGTGGAATTTCTACATTACCAAATGTACGCAAACGTTTTTTACCCTCCTTCTGCTTTTCCAACAATTTACGTTTACGAGTAATATCACCACCATAACATTTCGCAGTTACATCTTTGCGATACGCAGCAATCGTTTCACGCGCAATGATTTTCCCACCGATTGCCGCCTGGAGTGGTATTTTAAATTGATGACGTGGAATTAAATCTTTTAATTTTTCCACAATTTGGCGCCCACGCGATTCGGCGTTTGACCGATGACACATGAACGACAAAGGTTCTACATTTTCGTCATTCACTAAAATCGACACCTTTACCAAATCAGATTGCTGATATCCATACACCGAATAATCAAACGATGCATATCCCGAAGAAATCGATTTAACACGATCATAAAAATCAAACACGATTTCCGCCAGTGGCAACCGATACGTCAACACCGCACGATTTCCAACATAAGAAATATTATCTTGGACCCCACGACGTGACGCACACAATTCCATAATTCCACCCAAATATTTATCAGGCATCATAATCGTGGCCAACACCCATGGTTCTTCGATAAAATCGATTCGCGTTGGGTCCGGCATATCCGCAGGATTTTCTAAATCCATCACTGTCCCATCGCGCAAATGTATTTTATACAGCACACTGGGCACTGTATTTATCAGCGACAAATTAAATTCACGTGCCAAACGTTCACTGATAATTTCCATATGCAACAGCCCCAAAAATCCACACCGCAAACCAAACCCCAGCGCAGACGATTTTTCCACAGTAAACACAAACGAAGCATCATTTAATGCCAACTTTTCCGCACCATCGCGCAAATCAGGATAATCATCAGCCGCCATTGGAAAGAACGATGAAAACACCACCGGCACCGAAGGTTTAAACCCAGGCAACGCATCACCACCGGCCTTGGCATCAACAATGGTATCCCCGACCTTGCAATCATGAATTGTCTTCATACCGGTAATAATAAATCCAATTTCCCCAGTAGACAGTTCCGCCACATCAACCATCTTCGGTGTAAAGTAACCAATTTTTTCAACAGTATATTCAGCCCCAGTTGCAACAAATTTAATTTTTTGGCCTTTTTTTAATTGCCCATCAACAACACGCACCAACACAACAACGCCCAAATATGAATCATACCAAGAATCAACCAACAACGCACGTGTCGGCGCAGATTCATTTCCATACGGTGCGGGCAATTTTGTAACGATTTCTTCCAACAATTCTGGCACCCCGGCGCCTGTTTTCCCAGAAACACAAATTGCATTTGACGCATCCAACCCAATTGCATCTGTAATTTGCTGGCGCGTTCCTGTAACATCAGACGACGGCAAATCGATTTTATTCAACACCGGCAGCATTTCCAAATCATTATCCAACGCCAAATAAGCATTAGCCAGTGTTTGCGCCTGGACCCCTTGGGTTGCATCGACCAAAATAATTGCGCCCTCGCACGCGGCCAAAGAACGCGACACCTCATAAGAAAAGTCTACGTGTCCGGGTGTATCCATCAAATTCAGTTGATATTCATGACCGTCTTTGGCCTTGTACTTTAACCGAACAGTTTGCGCCTTTATGGTGATTCCGCGTTCACGTTCGATATCCATAGAATCTAAAACCTGGGCCTTCATTTCACGGGATGCCAATCCACCCGTATATTCGATAATTCTGTCCGACAGAGTCGATTTACCATGATCAATATGTGCAACAATAGAGAAATTTCTTATATATTTTTGGTCCATCTTCCTTTTACCCTTTGCGGCAATGATACACCGGTATATTTAGATTTGCAACCAAAAAAGAGCCGTATTTTATAACAAAAACATTAATAATATTCCAATGCCAGCAAATACAATCGCACCCAATGTTATTTGCCAAAAATATTTTTTAACAATTGCGTTTGCTTTATCTTGGAATCGCCACAGCAATGCCCCCACAATTGCGAATCGCCCTGTCCTGAAAATGGCCGACACGCCCAAAAACAAAAACGCAGGAAATCCCATAAACCCGGCACAAATGGCCATTAATTTATATGGAATTGGTGTAACAGCCGTCAACACAATTATGAAAATTCCATGCTTTATGAATAATTGCTTGGCCATTTCGAATTTTTCCATAGACGCAAAGTTATCAATCAACCACACCCCGACCGAATCGAACAACCACAAACCAATCATATACGCGATTGCCCCACCGACCAACGATCCCACAGACGCGGCTAAAATTGTCGGCACAGTCCTTTTTTTATTTGCGATAATTGGTGGCGTCATAAAAACCTCTGGCGGAATGAATAAAAATATAGATTCACAAACCGTCATAAAAAACACGAACCAGGTATAAATACCAGAATCCGCTTTTTTCAACATAAATTCACCAAATTTCATAACGACCCCCGTATACATATATATAATATATTCCCACAAAGAAACGCAAGGCATTTCATTTATTTGCACTTTGAAAAAGCTATGCTATACTAACCGCAAAAGGTAAAAACATGAAAAGACAAACAAACGGTGTAATGCGTGAAAGCCCACGCGGGAACAGAATCGCGGCCAAGGTCCAAACCATTGTTGCCGAAATCTTGCGCGATAAATTCAGTGAAGACCCTGTCATATCGGGGGTATCTTTGGTGGGATCCGATGCACACGGTGGTCTGTCCTTTGTTCGCCTGTATTATTACACGCGCAGTGACCCAACCACCGCACAAACCCGTTTGGATGCTGTTACCAAAATGATTCGTTACGAACTGGCGGCGCGATTGGATCAAAAATATACCCCAGAAATAAAATTCGCATACGACGACACAATGGAACGCGCGAATCGAATTGAAGAATTATTAAAGAATTTATAATTCAATTATCATTCTAAACATATAATTCCGCCCCCATGATAAATATGGTCACAACTGCCCCGTCAACCTGCGGTTGCCACCCCTTCTTTCATAAAGACGGGGAATGCATAAACGGATATTCCCCTTCTTTCGTAAAGAAGGGGGGACCAACACAGTTGGTGGGGTAATTTATACCAATTATATAATTCCGCCCCACTGGGGCGGGGGACCAACGTAGTTGGTGGAGGGGGTAACAAAAACCCAAAAATATTTGTACTCCTGCATTTTATTTTTCCCGATTCGAATCGTGCCACTGCCGAAATTTTTTCAAAAAAATTTCAAAAAAAATTTAAAAAAATTTTTCAAAAAACATATTTTTACCACAAATTTTTCCTTTTTTCAAAAACCCACACAATGCGAAAATCCGCCTATTTCACAAAAAAAACGAAAAGTCAAAAATAATACTTGATAAAAATTATAAAAAAACTTGCACTGCGATTTGATAACAGGCCAAAAATATGGTACAATATGGGTAACAGGTTGGGGGGATTTTCTCAAAAAACATATATAAATAAATTTGGCAAAAACCGCCCAAGCAAACAACAAACAAACGAAAGAACAAAGGAAACTAACATGAAAGTAAAAAATTTTGCCTTTTTCGGTATAATGGCATCAATATTGGCCGTCAGTGGCGCATATGCTGCGGATGGTACAATCATCGCATCCAAGGGATACGTTGATGCCCAGGTATCGCCAAAAGAAACCGCGTCCAACCGCGTAACAGCAACATGGGCCAACTCTACTGATGATCACGGCAGCACAACAAAATACCCATCAATGGCTACATTGAACAGTGCGATTCCAGATACGTCTAATTTTCTTACATCGTCTGATTTATCAGGTTACGAACAAACAGCTAACCAAGTAGATAGTGATTATGATCAGGTAGCACAAGCCGACTTAACAAGCACAACAAAATATCCATCAATGAACACATTGACCACAGCAATTCCTGATACATCCAACTTTATTACATCATCAGATGTTCCAGTTAAAGGTGTTACAGTTGATGGTACTACTGTTGTTAATAATCAAGGTATCGCAGAAATTACAACACCAGCTATCCCAGTTAAAGATGTTACAGCTGGTGGTTCATCAGTTGTTAACTCACAAACAGGTGCGGCAGCATTAGCAAAAGTCGCAGGTACTGGTGACTATAACGATTTGGATAACACACCTGCTATTCCAGGTGCTACCAGTGACTTGCAGAACGACTCTGGATTTATTACAGATACTGATGTTCCAGTTAAAGGTATTCAACGAAACGGTGCAGATTTGACGCCTGATTCAACAACCAAGAAAGTTAACGTAGAAGTTCCTGTTTTAGGTGTTCAACGAAACGGTGCAGATTTGACGCCTGATTCACAAACCAAGAAAGTTAACGTAGATGTTCCTGTTTTAGGTGTTAGTTTAAATGGTACAGCTTTGACACCTGATTCAACAACCAAAGTAGTTAGCATCACAGAAACGCAAGCGGACTGGAACGAATCAGATTCCAATGATCCAGCTTACATCCAAAACAAACCAACAATTCCAACAACAGTGGCCGGTTTGAGTGACGCAGCTAATTATGAATTAGTATCACGTAAGTCAAGCACGGGGTTGATCACTGGATCTGGGACTAACCTGACCATTGGTGCTGGTAGTGCTACAGACTATGCATCAACGTCTGCAATCTCCGCTGACTTGACCAAATTGAATACTGCAATTACCACAATCAATGGTAACATCGGCGCAGTACCAAAACAAGCATATGCTAACAAGGATAATGCTTATGGTAACACATTGAACAGCATCGACAGTGCGACCCAGGCCGCAACCTGCAACGAAGGCAGTCCTTGTGTGTTAACGTACTTTGTCGGCAGTGATAACAAGGGTTATTACAAATGGGCCAATATGGATACAGCCGGCGACAGCGCCGTCAAAGATACAACGGCCCCAACACAGACAGCTCCAGCAGTTGCAGGCTAAACTGTGCTGAGTGTATAATATAATGTGGGGAACCCCTATATCCCCACATGAAACACCATGTTAGGTTTCCAATTCCCCGTCCCCACGGGGAATTTTTATTTTTCCACCCAACCATGTCATCCTGAATATACCGATTGTATAATTCCGCCCCTGTGACAAATGTGGTCACAACTGCCCCGTCAACCTGCGGTTGCCACCCCTTCTTTCATAAAGACGGGGAATGCATAAACGGATATTCCCCTTCTTTCGTAAAGAAGGGGGGGACCAACACAGTTGGTGGGGTAATTTATACCAATTACATAATTCCGCCCCACTGGGGCGGGGGACCAACGTAGTTGGTGGAGGGGGTAACAAAAACCCAAAAATATTTGTACCCCTGCACTTTATTTTTCCATATGCTTTGTAAAATCGCATAAATTCGTGTCGGTGGCACTTAAAATCTTGGCAATACTGTTACTGGACGGCCAACGTGGCTGGCCACATTTTGACCAACGTTTACTTTTGTTAAATGTCGTCGCATCTAACCCACTGCTTTTTGCCAACCCAGAACAAGACATTCCATGTTCAACCGCAAATTTTTCGATTGCTTGCCAAACTTCTTCGTGTGTCATAACATTCCCCCTTTGATTGTGCTATTTACTAAAATTTTATGCGTCAAACACCAATATCGCAATCGGGGTGTTTTCCCAGGATTTCCGCCATAAAAAATATACGAAAAAAATTTTTGACAAAAATACTTGACAAACCGAATAAAATGTATTACATTACGATTCGTCAAAAGGATTAATCCGTTTGATTTCGATAATTTAAAGTTATCGAAAGGGCCCCAGGGATTCAGACTCCCTCCTACATTCTCTCTCCTCTGGACCTTGGGACCCCACCTTTTTTTACAGTTTAGAGTGCCCGTTTCTTTTTCTCCTTTCCTTCCTTTCTGGGCATTCGAAAATACCGCCGGAAACGGCGATATTTTTTTTACCATTTATCAAATAATGAAATTAAATTGCTTTGATGAATATCTTGGCCTTGTCCGCCGCCGCAATCACAGCCGGTTTATCAATAACAAAGCATGTTTTCGCATTCACAATTATCCCACGTAACTTGGCCGCCGCCACAGCACGCACCGTATCAACCCCAATCGCAGGTATATCAATCCGTAAATCTTGACCGGGTTTGGTCATTTTGGCAAACACACCACTGTGCCCCCGAATTTTTTTGCGCATATCAACAACACGTTCCAACATACGGGCGGTACCCTCGGCAGCCTCGACCGCGACAACCTGTTTATCAACAACCACGGATGCACCAATATCGGCAATTCCAATTGTGTGCGACACATCAATCGCACGTTCAATATTTTTCAAATCTGCGCGTGTGGGCTTTGTCTTGGTTTGCACCCCTGCCCGTTCAAAAGTCAATTCTGGCGCAATATCTTGTGCCGCGACAATTTCATAACCACGTTTTTCTAAAGCCTTGTTAAATGCAACCGCCATTGAATCATACCCCCGTTGATGTTTTATAACACTGAATAACACACCCAAAGACCAAAAATCTGGCCTGATATCAGATAAATTTACATGTCCCAACGCACCCACAAACACCAATTTGTGAATGCCACGACGACGACATTCGCGCGCCGCACGACCGCCATTTCCCAATCGAATAACCAAATCAGGATTTAATGCCGGATCATAAAAATTCTTTAACCCAATAACATAAACATCCCAACCATTTTTGCGCAACGCATCACGTGTCAAAAACGGCAAAGACAATGCCCCGGCAAATAAAGCAATTTTTTTATCTGTATCACGTTTCATATTTTATATGGTACCCAGAAAACAACTTGGAATCAACAGAAATTATGTTACACTGTATAAATATAAAGGAAAAACAAATGGCAAAATGTCCTTTTTTTAACCTATGTGGCGGATGCAAATATGATTTTTCTGCACCGGAATACCGTGAACAAAAGTCAAACGCATTACCAAAAATCGAAAATTTATCTGCACCGATTTGGGGCACCCCTGGAACACGCCGTCGCGCTGATTTCGCGGCCGCACCAAATAATTTTGGTTTTTATAAAACAGGTACTCACGACATTATAAACATTACAAATTGCCCAAATTTATTACCAGAAATAAATAATATTTTGCCGGATTTGGCGGCATTACCTTGGGAATGTGCTGCATCCGTTTTGGTAACAAAATGCGAAAACGGAATTGTTGTCAATATTCAAAGCGACGTCCCTTATTTCAGTCTAGATTTTCGCACTGCGGTTCAAAAATTACCACCACAAATCATTCGATTTACTTGGAATAAAACGGTTGTACGCGCATACAACACACCACAAATAACTTTTGACGACACACGTGTTGATTTCCCAGACGGCGCATTTTTACAACCAACAAATGGCACAGAAAAACAACTGCGTGATATGGTTATCGACGCAACACAAAACGCAAAACACGTTGTCGATTTGTTCTGTGGTATCGGCAATTTCACATTCGCAACAAATGCCACTGGATTTGACATATCTGGTATCGGCATCAATCGCGATTTATTCAAAAAACCCTTGGGATCCAAGCAATTAAACCAATACGATGCGATTATTATGGATCCACCACGTGCTGGCGCAAATGCACAATCGGTCGAAATTGCAAAATCAAATGTACCGACCGTTGTTTATATTTCTTGCAACCCAAACACATGGGTTCGCGACAAGAACACATTGTTACGCGGCGGATACAAAATACAAACAGTCACCCCAGTGGACCAATTTGTCGGTTCTGATCATTGGGAAATATTTTCTGTATTCACAAAATAAAACAAGGGGAACAATCGTCCCCCTTTTTTATTTCAAATATATCATTAATGAACAACGCTATTTTCATCAACAATATGAACCGTTTGCCAAGTCGACTTATTATCTTCGCCTGCTTCGCCCGGTTCAACACTCAACAAATACAACCCTGTATCGGTTGGTCGATCATTCAAAGTCTCTAACGTATTATTAATAGTTGTTTCGATTGTTTCCGCCAAACTGTCAATATACGTTTTATCATAATAATAATTTTCCAGATAATCCGTAGTCACAAAGTCACCAGACAAATCATAACTGTGCCAGATTTCTTGATCGTTATCATCATATTCATCTGTGTAACGCCACTGTAAAACATTATTATCAACACGAATTTGTGTTGTACGTGCAGTATTTTCTGGTATATCCAAAAGTTCGTACAATGTTTCTATATCCACAGATATCTCGCCTGTTTCAGTCAACAAAATTCCACCATTTTCTGTTGCTGTTAATTTGATTTGTTTTCCTGCCAAATCATTATCTATACGACTAATAACCGTATTGAAATTATTTTCCGTGACATAACCATTCAACAAGTTTTTCAAATCATACACAGTTGTCCAAACAGGTTCATCATTTTCATCAACATCGGTCAAATAACGCCATTCCAAAACACCATTCACAACATGCATCGCAATTTCACGATCTGGTGGTATATCCAATGCAGTTCTTAACTCATCAAACTTGATACCGATTTCATCACCCCCAGACACCGGTGTAATTTTGATGAACCCATTATCGGCTTCACTCAACTTTGCCTGTCTGGTCGCCACCGCAGTATCAACATATTCTTCGGTTGCATAATCACCCAAATCATTTTCAGTAATATAATTATTCAAAACAGTTTCCAAATATGTATTATCAACATATGTTAAAAGTTTACCATCAACCAAAGAACCGATATCCCCAACATTTGTCCAATTCGTATCACCAACATAACGCCAGCGCAAAACACCTGCGTTTGTGATTTCCATTTCAATTTCACGATCTGCTGGGATATCCAAATCTTCTTTCAATTTTTCAAACTTAACATCAACCAAATTATTTTCAATTTGTATATATCCATCAGGTGCCTCGACCAATGTGCCTTCGAATCCGCCCAACTCAGTCTTTTTCACATAATTATTCAACGTCTCTGTTTGAACATAATTATTCAAACTGTTATTGATTAATGTCGCAACATCAGCCGTATTCCATTTTGGCGTTGTATCGTCTGCTTCATATTCATCACTGTAACGCCATTGCAATTTACCATCATGAGTAAATCTAATTTCAGACTGTCTGGCATTTGATATGTGCAACGCATTTTTCAATTTTTCAAACTTAACATCAACCGTGCCCTGATTTTGGTTAATTTCAATATAACCATCTGGGGCCCCGTTCAATATTCCCTGCTTACCTTCCAACGCCTCTTTGACTGATGTATTCTTGATTGCCAAATTATAACCATTTAAAATAGTACCTAAATCAACAATTAATTGCCTATCACCAACACAAGCATTCTTGGCATCATTAGCATAACACCACCATAAATTATAATCTTCATCCCTATTAATCAAAATTTCTTTATCTGTGCCTAGTGCGCCTTGTAAATCTGAACGCAAAGCTTCGATATCAATAGAAATAACATTATTGTCATCACCGGCTATTTCAATATATTCATTATTACTGACAATCAAAGAATTCTTGGTTTCTTTCAAATTTTCGATTTGCGTTTTCATTGTATCTATTTCAGTACGCAAATTATCAATATCAGTATACGAAGAAGAACTACTACTGCTATTGGATGGCGACAATTTATTTGTATGAGACAGATTCAAATACTTACCAATAGACAAACGCGCCGATGAATTATTAGATGTATCAACCGCACCAGAACTCTTGCTGGTTGATAACCCTGAATAAGGTTGCGCGGAACTGCCCGTTTTGGTTGTAACCATCGGTGTAAAACGCAAAGAAGATCCACGTGTCGACGCCGTTGTTGTGGAACCTGTCGAAGATGTGCTGGTCGTGGTATTACTTGTACCATTATTATTGGTACCCAACATACGCACAGCCGAAAACGCATCCCCAGACCACCCAAGCATACATACGACACTTGTTAAAACAACTGAATAAAAACCAATTTTACGTCTCATGTTCTCTCTCTTTTTATAGTCTTGTCTTAAAACCTGTACCTTAATCCCACAGAAAGTGTATTTTCAACAACCAATCCAGCCTCGACATTTAAACTGTACACTTCTATGTATTCATCTGTCTCATCTTGGTCCCATAAAAATGTTCCTGACATCTTGGTCCCTTTAAACCCAGTTAAACGATATTTGAGATCCAAGTACATATTGTTACCAAAACTCAACGCATAACCCAACATCGCACTAACCCTGGGGGTCCATGCCTTTTTTGCAGACCGTGAAACACCTGCTGGCAACCTTAATTCCAATTTTGCCTCTGGTCTGGCAACACCAACACCGGCCCCAAAATATAACCCAGATTCAAAATCACGATAAAAATTCGCCATAATATACGGTGCAGACATAGTATATGTAGCGAACTCATTTTCATCCTTGAACTGTTTTGATAAACCGAACTCTATATCTCCACGCAACTCTTTATCAAACATAGTTCCCAATGCCACAGAACCACTCAAAACGCGCTTAAACGAATATTTATCATCTTCGAATGCCAAATTTACACCATCATAATTCGATTTATATTCGTTTTCCCATGACCACATATTCATCATAACATTCGCCGCCAAATACCACCCAGCAACCGCAAAAGCCTTATCTTCTGCCTTGGGCTTTGGCTCTTGGTTCACATCATACTGTTGCGCAACTTGTTGTTGTGGTACATTTTGTTCAAAATCATATGTTTGAACATCTTGAGCTTCGGCACCATCACAGTTATAAGACCAACCATTCTGTTGACATCCGCATGGTAAATTTTGATATGCCGGAACCCACGCCGTATTATTACAAGGACGCGACGGCACATATACCATGCTGCCAAACGCTGCAACAGGCAACAAAGCGGCCAAAACAACCAATGATTTCAAACCTTTCATCAACATTCTCTAATATTCTTACAAGTAATTTTATCACATTTTTATATTTTTTCCAAATCATAAAAATACATTTTTTTAAAATATTTTTAATATTTGACCAATCAGTTATTTTTTTCTAAGATACATCTCGAAATGGAAGAAAAAACATCATCTATATCATTAACCAATGTATCGGCATCTTATGACAATGGCGCCGACGTGTTGACAGATGTGTCTTTCAATATAACCGGGGGCGCAATTTATTTTTTAACAGGGGCATCTGGTGCTGGCAAAACGACCCTGTTACGATTGATATACCAATTACACAAGCCAAACGCCGGTCAAATCAAACTTTTTGGCAAAGTAACAAATAATATATCACGCGATGAAATTACCAGTTTACGCAAAAAAATGGCCATTGTTTTCCAAGAATATTCGTTATTATCACATTTATCTGTATTTGACAATGTTGCATTACCTTTGCGCGTTCGCAATATGCCAGAACAAAAAATAAAAAATCTGGTACCCAAGGTTCTGGATTGGGTTGGTCTGGGAAAATATGCCGATGCAAAACCCTTGGCACTGAGTGGTGGCCAGCAACAACGTGTATCTGTGGCACGTGCAATTATTATACAACCTTCAATTTTATTAGCTGACGAACCGACCGGCAATTTGGATGATGATAACGCATCGCGACTGATGGATTTATTCATCCAGATGAACAAAATGTTTGGAACAACAATTATTTTGGCAACACACAGTAAACGTTTAATCGAAACATACAAATTCCCGGTGATTCATATAGAAAACCATCATGTAAATTTTGTAACCAAACCAAGCGTTACAACAGAACCACAACCAAAAAAATTATGGAAGGGCCCTGCCCCAAAAAATTATTTTAACGAATTATCAAAACAATTTGACGATATTGGAAAACTATAATATGAAACAAAAACCTGTTGTTTTTTCTCTTATCAAAGAACAAAGCACGTTTATGACTGCGATTATGTCAGTATTGACATTTTTATCCGTACTAACACTGGGTATTGCATTAATGATTGGCACTGGTGCTATGCGTATGAACGCACAATGGGATTTGTTTGCAACCATTCAAACAACTGATGTGAATGACGCACCAAAAATACGTGAAATATTGGATAAAAATAAAAACATAATTGTTTCATCTACTGAAATATCCAATGACCAAATGACAAATTTAATGTCGCCTTGGGTATCTGGGGGGGCTGCATTACAAAAATACCTGCCCCAAATGTGGGAGGTTAAATTTGCCACCACCAAAGATTTAAAATCTGTTCAAACCCAAATTACACCATATGCTAAATTTTTAACCCATAAAAACGCGTTAAAGGACCCAATTCGCGCGGGTTGGTATTTAATTGCCATTGCTGCTTTGGTATTGGCTGTTGCGCTGGGTGCGATTACAATATGTATTTCATATATTGCCCATAATACGGCAATGTTACACAAACGCGAATTAGAAATATTAAATCAAATCGGTGCCAGTGACGCATTCGTTGCCCGTCAAATGCAAATTATTGTCGCCCGTATTTGCAGTCGTGCCACATTTTATGGCTTTGTAATAGCATTACCATTTTTGTTATTAATTTTATACACATCACATACAACACGCGTTGGATTAATGGCAATGATAGGATTAAATGGATTTGGTTGGACTTTATTAATATTACTACCAATCATAATAACCATTTTTGCAACACATATAACAAAACACACAACTAAAAAGATTCTTGAAAACAGTTAAATGAAAATAATTACACCATCTTTTTTAATACTAGGATTTTTTGTACTTGGTGGGATGATATTCAAATTAACATCCCCTGTGACATGTGGCCCAATATTACCAAACGATAATATTTTTGTGTTGACTGGCGATGCACGTCGTGTGCCATTTGCATTAAAACAAACCCAACAATACCCATCCGCAAAAATTCACATTATTGGTGTAGGCAGTCATAAATTTAGCGTCGGTAATAACAATGTTGCGATTGAAACAAAATCAAAATCAACATACCAAAATGCTGTGGCTATTCATAAAATTGTGAAACAAAAACAATTATCACGCGTTGTTATTGTTACAACCGAAGAACACATGAAACGCGCGCGCCATTTGATACATCATGAAATGCCACACACTGAAATCATAACATGTTCTGCACCATTGATTGGTATGCCTGCATCACTGCGTTTACAACGTTGGACCGTGGAATATTTGAAATATATAGTAACTTTGTTCGGTATCAAAGAAGGTTAAAATGTTAAGGACAATTTTCTTCAAATTTTTATTAAGTATATATTTTGTTATTTGGACACCATTTTTGTTTGTTGGCCTGATATCAAAACGCTTAACACGATTTTTATTACGTCTGGAAACACGGGGTGTTTTATTTATGGCACGAACCATAACAAAAATTAAGTACAATGTTCATTATCCAATAACCGAAGAAAATGGAATTCCAACAAAACCAAATGCTAACACCAGATTGGACGGCAAAGCAATCATTGCCGCAAAACATATGTCGATATTGGAAATTGCCATATTGTTTTTACATGTACCTAATCCATTCTTTATTTTAAAACGGGAATTAATGTGGATACCTTTTTATGGTTGGTCTTTTTATCGCGTTGGTTTTCAACCCGTAAACCGTAAACGTGGCAGTACGAATATGCGAAAACTCAGCGATAATGTCGCAAAAAAAATTATGAATGGTTATACACTTATCATATTTCCCGAAGGCACCCGTGTAAAACCAGGCTCGCATCAACCATTACGTCGTGGCTTACTATTTTTGGCACACGAACTGAAACTACCCATTATGCCTGTGGGCACAGATGCCGGTCTATATTGGCCAAAACGTGGTAAAATGAATAGTGGTACCGCAAACGTGTATTTTGAAAATTTGCTACCCGCATCAGCAACATTGGATGAAATCAGTGACGCCATCAACAAACACAGCGCATAAAATTATTATTTACACCAACTTTTACGGCGACCGCCATCATATGCACGTCCCAAACCTTCGCGAATTAAAATTCGACCAATATCACGGCCACGTGAATCTTTGACATTTGCATCAATTCGTCCCAGGTATTTATCATCCTTTACATTTTCCAGTTCCACAACACTATCCGGTGGCAATAATTCCGCCAAACGATTTTTTGCAACATTTGCAGCAACTATTTCATCGACACATTCACCGTGCAATTCTGGCGTATCAACATTACGCAACCGAACACGTACAGAAACAATCGTATCATCTTCTAACTTCACACCTGCGGAAAAAGTATCACCATCCACAATATAACGAACCACGGCCGGCACAGCAAAAACATTCTGGGTCAATGCCGCAAAAACAAATACAGATAAAATTCCTTTCCTAAACAACATACGTTATTGCAACTTTGGTGACCAGGTCGGTTCCACACCATTTATACCATCTGGCAATTCAATATCATACAGATTCTGCCCTGTGATATCCACACTGCGCAGATGACTCATTCTATCCTGACCATCTTCGGACTTTTCTGTTTCGTAATAAACCAAACGGCGCGAACCTGGGGCCCATGATGGCGCCTCCATATACCAACCACCCGCTAATATTTTTTCACGTTTACCATCCGTTCCCATAATACCGATATAAAACGTATCATCAGCAATCTTGGTAAATGCAATAAATTGACCATCAGGCGACCAAGCCGGTGTTGCATAACGCCCTGCCCCAAAAGTAATTCTTTCTTCGGTACCTGTCTTTAAATCCATGACGTGAATTTGCTGACTGCCCGTTTTATCAGAATTAAATGCCAACTGTGTTCCATCCGGCGAATACGAAGGACTGGTATTCAACGAATGGCCAAATGTCAACTGACGCAACTCTTTTGTTTCTATATTATATTCAAAGATATGTGTATCACCATCACGAACCAACGACATAGCAACTTTTTGCCCATCCGGTGAAAAACGCGGGGCAAAATTCATTCCGCCAAATTCACCTAATCGACGTTGCGCCCCAGAATCTAAATCTAATGTCCAAATCATCGGTTTATCATCACGATAAGACAAAAATACAATTGTACGCATATTTGGTGAAAAACGTGGCGACATAACAAATGTATTTTTATCAGACAAATAACGCATTCCATAACCATCCTGATCCATAATTGCCATACGTTTTACACGGTTTGCAACATCCCCAGTTTCAGCAATAAATACGATTTGCGTATCAAAATACCCTAATTCACCAGTCAAACGTTCATAAATCGCATCCGCCATCAAATGCGCCATACGACGAATAGATTTTTTTGATGCAGCCAAACTTTGCGCCTCGATCTGTTCTTTACCATTCAAATCCCAAACATAAAATTCCAGTTTGTACATTCCATTACTTTGCTTGGTCATTTTTGATTGGACCAAAACCTGGGCCTTGATTGCATACCACAAATTAAAATCAGGCATATCATTTAATTTAACGAATTCGGGATAAGCGTCTTTATTAATCATACGAAACAACCCCGTTGATTTTAAGTCATTTTCCACAACGTTACGCACCATATCCGCATCAGATTTTGCGACCCCAGCACCCGTTTCGACTTTTTGTACCGCAATTGAAATTGGATTAATGTCCCCAGCAACAATATCAACTTTTAATTCCGCACGTGATGGTGCACACGAAATAAATACAGACAAAATCATAAAAAATATTTTTTTCAGCATGATTATTCCTTTCCTTTGGACGCGTACAATACGCATTGCAATTCTAGACATAAAAAACACAAAAATCAAATTTATTTAATATATACACACATCACTACAAAAGTGCTGACAGCCGTACTGACGGCGGTATTCACAAATGTATTGACAAGTGTAAATACAATGTTATAGTCAATTATAAATACATATGTATTGTGATAAGTATAGAGGTTTGTATTATGCCAAATGTGATGCAACAATTGTTCATTATGAACATCGAAGCATTGTTAAAAGAATATGCGGCCTATCGCACTTTTAACAAATCAGATTGCGTTATAAATATGCGTATTCCACACGCAATATTGGATAAAATAAAAGAACTGGCCAATGAACAACACGTACCATACCAATCGTTAATATCATCAGTTTTATATTCATTGGCTAATATCGAAGATAAAAAATAATTACACATAAAAAAACAGGTGGCATTACGCCACCTGTTTTTAAATAACAAACATTACCAAGGCTTAACTAATTGATTGATACAACCAACACCATCTTTGCTTTCAGCCTGTGACATCAAGAACGATATAACAATACCGATCGCAAACAATATTGTGAACCCAACCAACAATCCAATACCCTTGCCTTTCACGTCATCCAATTCGGCCTTACCAGATTTAATATAACCCCATGCCCAACCGGCCATATAAAATCCAGCACCCACAAATGCCAAAATACGCAACAATCTAAAAACGTCTTGCATTTTTTCAATCAGGTCACACATCGCCTTTGGAACAGTGAACGCCTGGGCTGGCACAACGATCAATGCCACAATTGCGGCAAAAACCAAAACTTTTGCATAATTTTTCATATAAAAACTCCTTCTTGTCTATCAAATTGTACCACAAACACATTATATTTTCAAATAAAAAAAGTGCCACAAAACATATGTGGCACTTTTTTTAAAGATATATAAAAAACTTTAATTACATGCCAACGACAACATATTGTTTCGTTGTGGTTTTCTTTTTGCCGCATTTATTGCAACCGCATGATTTTTTAACCACAGGTGCAGATTTCACAACAATTGGATGTGGTTCTGCAACTGGTTCAACAAAAACGTCTTCGGTAACAGCCGCAGGTGTCAAAACACGACGTTCTGCACGTGGTTCCTGGCCAGCCATATCACGTGCATACAAATCAGCACATTTTGTATTGCGATAAACAATCTTTTTGCCAATATCAGCAGAATTTACATCCGCAGAATATTTATGTGCGACTTCGTCACTGGAATAAATGCAATTAGCACCATCTTGAACGTAACGAACGCCACCTTTGTAATAATCGTATGAACCACCACATGCAGCCAAAGCGACTAATGCAATCAAAGCTAAAATTTTTTTCATTTTTATATCCCTTTATAATTGGTTTTGCAGACGACTTTCCTATCGCCCACTTCATAATAATTATTACACAAAAATTTACATAGTCAAGCATCCGCATTAAAAAAAATCTGGTAATATCCATAAATTAACTGCTATAATCACCCACGGAAGAGATTATTTTTCAATGAGATATACCGACTGTGGACTAATTAACCCTTGTAATGCCTTAAAATCCGCGCTACGCGGTGGTTTTGCTATTCCGGCATTTAACGCATATAATATGGAAACAGTCCAGTCAATTGTATCCGCCGCCCGGCTGACACACAGCCCCGTAATCATCGCAATTTCCGAATCGGCACTGAAATATATGGGCCCAGATATGCTGATGGGGGTGATTTATGGCACCCAAATTTCACCCGAAGAACGAATCGCTTTGCACCTGGATCATGGGGCATCAGTGGAATCTTGTATCAATGCCATAGACATCGGTTTTTCCAGTGTAATGCTGGATTTCAGTAAATATGATATGGACGAAAACATCGACGCGACCCACACTGTTGTACAATACGCACATACGCACGATGTATGCGTTGAATCAGAACTGGGGAAATTATCTGGAATCGAAGACGAAAACACATTCGGCACAGAATCGGCATACACCAACCCTGAATCAGTCGCATCATTTGTCCGCAAAACCGGAACAGATTCATTGGCAATCGCCATCGGGACCAGTCACGGTGCATATAAAAGAAAAACCCCCGATGAAAAATTACGTTTTGATATATTGGAACAAATACAAAATCAAATTCCATACACCCCACTGGTTTTACATGGTGCGTCATCCATTCCAACTGATATAGTCGACACAATAAATAAATTTGGTGGAAATATACAAAATGCAATCGGCATAGACATCGAACAATTAACATTTGCCGCGACAAAAACTAATATATGCAAAATAAATATAGACAGTGATTTGCGTCTGGCCACAACCGCCGCAATTCGTTCCACACTGTGTGAACACCCTGAAAACTTTAATCCACGCAATTACCTGGATGCCGGTCGTAATGCTGTCCGCGACATGTGTATATTTTTAATCCGCGAAGTTTTCCATTCAAACGACAAAATTTAAAAAAAAGACCGTCATAACGACGGTCTTTCCCACACACAAAAATCATATTATTGTACGCTACAAATTTCTGCCAATGCTGAATAATAGCTATAAGCTGGCGAACTTGTATGTCCCACAGTACTCAAATACTCACCACACCCATCCATAGAATAACTATTTGACAAGTTATTACCAACATTCAGGACTAATGCCTTGCCTGCGGTCACCTGTGTATCCGAACCACTCCCTGCTGCTTTATATCCAGTTGCCATACACACAAACGCATTATGTGTCGATGGATTGTAAGTTGATGACACACTGTTGGCATTTACATCAACAACAGAATACGCACTGGTTCCTGATGGTACAGTTGTCCAACCACCGATACCATACACATATCCCATATAGCTGCCGGTTCCTTCATTTTGATCACCATTTTGAAGAGTTCTAAACACCTCTATCCATGTTCCAGTATTGGTCGTCGCACAATGTGCTTGGAAATCGCTCGCTACATCAGCCAAAGGCGCATAATTAGCCCCACATGCCGCCCATTGTGAACCATTCGTACGAACGGCTCCCTCGTAAGCATCAGCACCGTTCATCAAAATGGAATCAAAGAAAGAATTATATGTACACATTGTCGCACTTGATGCTGCGGGACTGCAAGAAGTTCCGACACTCGCATAATATGCCTGGGCTGTGCCATCTTCAAACCAATCAGATCCATAACGCGCACACAATGTGTCACAGCCTGTTTGCTGACCATTGTCCAATTTACCAGCAATCACCCATTTACTGGTGGTCACATCCACCCTGGTACCATATGTACTGTTTTGGGCATCACGTACACGATAACCGGTTACTTTACAAGCACATGTCCTACCACTGGTTGGGGCATTAGCAGCCAACGTAACAATGGTTCCGCGTGCACTTTCCGCAATTGATACTTGTTTAGCCACACCCATAACATAACCACCTGTTAATGAAGATACCCATTCACCAACTGTACACCCAGCCGTGGATGAATTTGAACTGGTGCACACTGTATCACGTGTAATAGGAGAATTATCATACCCTTGGCCCATATCAGCCAAGTATTCATCTTGATCACAATCAACGATTTCATACCACGCCAATGCCTGTTGTGGATTTTTCACCAACAAACATTTTTTATCATTTGCACAATTTGTTGCAGGACGTGTTTGTTTTGTTGTCGCCAATGTACCAATATCACCCGCCTGGGTAATTGTATTAGAAACAACACTGTTAACATTGGTAATTGCTGATTGTAATGCCGATATCACAGGTGTAAATTGCGCATCGTTATACGTTTTGGTTGCAATCATCATATTATCATTACTATTCCCAGAACCCGACACAGGACAAGTCGCCGCATCAAACACCGCAGAACGATACTCTAATCTAGACCCAAAAGTGTCAGACAGTGTGGATGCACACAAATACGCACATTGGAAGGCACACTCGCTGGCGTCACTGGCCTCGCCTGCAAACCCCCAAGGAGCCGATAAAGCAACAGCATTGCCATTATAACTATCCAATTTACAATAACAATCTTCACCACTACTGTCAGGTAATGTCGTGACAAAGTGGTCAGATTCAACATCCCATATATTATTTACGCCACGTGTGCTACATTGGGCATGGCCACGGATTACACCTTTGCCACTACCGTAATCAACCGCAAATGTTCCGTTTTCGGTAATATTGTATGTTGATAATGTTGATGCATTTGAATTACCATTACCATCGGCTGATTTATAAGCCATGGCCACCCCGGCCGTTGTGCCAATTGTATTTAATGCACTACATTGGGATGCAGCAGACGCCAAACCCGGCGACATCAAAACCAACGCAGCAACCCCAAATGATTGAAATATTTTTGACATTTCTCTCTCCATGTATCACTTATTAGCTGATTTTACCACGTTTCAACAATTAGTTGCCCGCTGTTGCAGTTTCACTTGCTATTAAAACCCATTTATAATCTGATGCTTGGTTACTGCCAGTGCCATTATTGGACACATAACCACAACCACTGTATTCAGTATGGTTTGCCAAATTTGCACATAATTCATCGGCATTTGTTGTTGTAACCTGTCTGTTACTTTGCATCGCGGTAATATCACTACCATTGGCGGTCACTGTGGCTTGTTGTGTAGTGGCACTGTTACTCAAACCGGTAACTTCGCTACTAACCTCGGTCACACGGGCGCCAACATACTTTTTTGTTGCGACCTTGATACCGCTTTCATGCACGGCATAATCTGTACCGGCTGTATTTTCATTACCAGTAAATGTAGGATAACTGGTTGGATCTGTTGGGAAAGCATGCGCCGCCCCCATTAATATAACACCCATAACACCTGCAAAAAATATTGTTTTTTTCATTTTGATTCCCTCATCGTTGATAGTTTGTTTGCATACATATTATACCACAAAAATACGTAAAACCAAATTTAAACATAAAAAAAGTTGGTGATTTTTACTCACCAACTTGTATTTTTTTAAATTACAACAATTACTTAGCGCGTTCTACATATTCCAACGTTTCAGTATTCACAACAATTTTTTCATCTTGTTCAATAAATACAGGAACCTGGACACGAACACCATTATCCAAAATTGCAGGCTTACCACCACTGCCTGTGGCTGTTTGACCCTTTAATGCAGGTTCTGTTTCAACGACCGTCGCCACAACAGTCTTTGGCAAAGTAATTGATACAGGATGTCCTTCGACAAAGTTGGCACGAACCATCATTTCCGGTGCCAAAAACTTCATTTGATCACCCAACGAATCGACAGGCATCGTGAATTGTTCATAATCAGATAAATTCATAAAGTACGCATCTGTACCATCAGAATACAAATATTGGCATTCCAAATCTTCGACCATCAATTTTTCAACCCTATCTTCGGCACGCCAACGATCACCACCCTTGTTACCCGAATCGATATCACGCAAATCAGCCTGAACAAAAGCACCGCCCTTGCCTGGTTTTACCTTGGTAATTGATGTCACAGAATAACGTTTACCGTTATGGGAAATAACCCAACCCACACGCATATCATTTGCAATAAACGAAGCCATTTTTTATCCTCTTGGTTTGAAATTTACCGACAAATTATAAATAAACCACTGTTAAACGCAAGAAAAAATGCACCAACCGGTGCATTTTTTATTCGTATCAATATAACACAATTACATACGCATTGGCATCAGCACAAACAATGCGTCTGTTTTCTTGTCCGTAGATTTGATTGTCGTTGGTGATAATGGATCTTGCATTTCCATTTGGAATTTTTCACCTTCGACCTGGCCCGCAACATCCAACAAGAACTTTACATTAAATACAACCGTAAACGAACTGTCACCATTATATTCAACATCTAATTCTTGGGTTGCCGTTCCGGCATCCGGACTGGACGCATTGATAACCAATTTGTTTGTTGAAAATGTCAATTGCACAGACTTTGTTTTATCCACAGATGCAACAGACACCAAATCAACCGCATTCACAAATTGCTTTCTATCCATAACCGCAATTTTGTCGTTACCCTTTGGAATAACAACACGATAATTTGGATATTGTGCATCAACTAACTTGCTGGTCAAAATTGCCGTTCCAATAGTAAAACGAGCCTTGGTATCAGACAATTCAATCATAACATCATCAACATTCGCATCTTCGAGTAACTTGGACAATTCACCAATAACACGACGTGGCAAAATAACCGCAGGCATATCCGTACTGTCCGCTGGGGCCGGCATATAACACAATGCCAAACGTTGGGCATCTGTGGCAACCGCGGTCAACATTTTTGATTTACCCTCGTCAGAAATATGGAAATAGATTCCGCCCAAATGATAACGAACATCATCTGTTGGAATTGCAAACTTTGTTTGGTTTATCAAATGTGCCAAATCGCCAGTTGTCATTTGGAATTTTGTGGTCAAATTACTGCCCGCCATTGCTGGGAAGTTTTCAGCCGGCAAAGTTGGCAAATGAAATACAGCACGACCACTGGACACGACCAATTGATCACCAACCTGTTTAAAAGAAATTTCAGCATCATCAGGCAATTTACGAACAATGTCATACAACATTTGAACAGGCACAGTCGTTTTTCCAGCCAAAGTAATATCAGCCGCCACATGTTCAACCAATTCCAAATCGACATTCGTCGCCGACAAAATCAAATCATCAGCAACCTCTAACTTTACATTCATCAAAATTGGCAAAGTCGCACGTTTTTCAACAATAGATTGCATATGCCCCAACGCACGGATTAAAACCTGACGAAAAACAGAAAATTCCATAATAAAACTCCTAACTTATCTTTCTTGTCTTTGTTGTTCCTACATTCTCAACACGCATTTTACCAAAAAACACCGATTCGGTGCAAGAGCAAAAGCCCATAAAAAACAAAAACACCGCCAAATTAATTTATGGCGGCGTTTTCTTATTGATTTTATTACATTTTCATAACTTTTTCTAATTTTGCACGTAATTTCTTTAAATCGTCATACTTGGTAATTTTGCCCTTTTCTGCAATTGATATATCACCACTTTCTTCGGACACGACCAAAACAGTTGCCCCAGATAACTCTGACAAACCCAACGCGGCACGATGACGTGTTCCATATTTCCAATTTAAATTATTTTGTGACAATGGCAATATAGCCCCCGCATATGCAACGCGATTATTTTCAATAATCACCGCACCATCATGCAACGGTGTTTTATTAAAAAATATTGTCAATAACAACTCGCTGGTAATTTTTGCATCTATGACAACACCTTTACGTTCTATAACAGATTCGTCCAACGTGGTTGGAAACACTAATAAAGCCCCAGTATGTTTCGATGCCATATATTCAACCGCACTGACAATCGCATCCAAAGATGATGTATCACGTGTACGCAAGCCCGGATGATTTTTGCTACTGAACAACCGGCGCCATCCTTGGATACTGCCCATCATAGCCATAAATTTACGCAACTCTGGTTGAAACACAACAATCAAACTGATGGATAAAAACAACGCAACCCAATGCAAAAAACCACCCAATAAATCAACATGCAATAGCATGCAAATAAAACTGGATATCCATAACAATACCAATCCTAAAATACCACGTACTAATTTTTCCGAAGATGTATTCTGGATTAATTTTTTATAAAAATACCATATCAAAGCAATAATTATTGCCGATTGAATTAATTCTGACAAATGCACCATTTGTTCAACCTCTTTATTCTTGCAACATAGGTTCTACTAATTCTTGTATAGGTGTGTCCATCCATTCAGGATCACCTTCTTCGACTGGCGCGCCTTTTTTCAAAGCAGTTTTACAAGGTTCGCTATCAGCCAACCAATTTTCTAACAAACCACCCGCCAAAAGTCCAGCAACAAAACTCGCACCACCTGTAAACGGAATCAATAATAACCCCAGTCCCGTTGCAGACACAACCTTGCCTGTCAACGCGGCACCATTAATTTTTATATCTGGTTCAGCCAGATTTCCAATTATCTCGACCGTGTTCACAACATTCCCAGTAATTGATAATTTCAATCCACGAACTGGCACAGTCGTTAATGCTAAATCTATTGTTTCGGCACCTAAATTCAAATCACCAGCCAATCTGGCATTAATAGAATTTGTTTCAATTGCAACACCATTACGTGTTTCTATATCACCATTACGCAATTTAACATTCACGGCCACCCCAGTTATTTTTGCCTTGTCGTGCTTTTTATCATCATTAAACAAATCTTGAATGTTATGCCGCAAAGATGTTAAAACATCGGCACCATAAATATTTTCAACCAATCTGGGATATGCATAACCTTTATCCACAGAATATGCGCGCACAGGCCCCGTAATGGTTTGCATCCATTCCGACATATTTCTTCCATTCAATTCAAAATAACCATATAAATCTAAAGGTACCCCAACAATAAAATCACGAATTCTAATTTCATCCATTAATTTACCCAAAGTCAAACCGTTCGCTTTGACCCCCGCTTTCAAGAATATTCGACCTGTATCGTCAATAGTAAAATCACCACCAACATGCATCAATCCATTTGCAATAACCATATACGCATCAACACGACCCTTTTCATTTTTATATGTTAAATCTATTTTGGTATTTTTTAGATTCATATCGCGGTACACGATAAAATTTTTAAAATCTATTTTCACATCCAAATCAAATTTACGAATATCGCTGCCATGCAAATTTATATCATGGAACACATTCAACTCGCGATTGGGACGCACCCACCCAGAATACATTTCAGGCACCAATGTCAACAAACTAACATTCTTCGATGAAATATTCGCTTTCAACACAGGTATTTTTTGTCCCCAATCACAAGACCCAGAAATATTCATATCAGTATCACGCAACAATATACTAGATTTACGCACGACCAACTTATGTTTATCAACCAATCCACCAGCAATATTTACAGATATTTTTGGCAACCCAGTTAAATCAATATCAAACAAATCTTTAACAATACCGACATCAACGATATCGCCTTTGACAACAAAATCTATTGGCATTTTACTTGATGATTCTAATGCAACATTTGCAATCAAAGCATTTCCCCCTGTTGACAACGCAATTTTCACAGGGTATACCTTTCTTTCTTCGTTGTACTCATCCAAAACAATAATAAACGGATAAACGTTATCACGTGGTCTCAACCATCCATGATATTCACGTTGATTTTTTAAATGCACATACCGTAACTGGGCCCCAGAAACAAAAAACTTATTACCACCATCATCAAATAATAAACTGGAAAGTTCTATTTTTTCGAAAGGACTGTCTGGTACAGGAAATCTATTTAATGATTTTTCAACATTTTCATCTTTATCATCATCGTTTGATTTTGCGATTGGTTGCAACGAAGATTCACCTTTATCATTTTTTTCAATACGAATCGCGGTATCATATAACTTAATACTCCTGATTGTAGGACGATCACGCAACAAAGATATTAAATCTAATGTTACATCCATACGTTCCGCAGAAAAACCATATTTTTGTTTTGCCCAATCTGCATTTGGAATACGAATTTGATTTAACTCTATACGTGGCCGCAGTGAAAACTTCCATGACACAATACCATCAATTTGCACAGGATATCCTGTTGCATTTCTTAATACAGAAACAACGTTACCACGCAAACTTTCTAAATTCACTTGTGATAAGGCAATTACCACAGCAACCACCATTCCAAAAAAAATGATACCTAATAATCGCAACCAAAATCTTATTTTTCTACGTCTTGTCATTTTATTATTCCGGCAGTTGAAATTCTAAAAAATTCATAACAGTTTTCATAAAATCTGGCACACTGGCTTTCAGTGTTATTAATTTATTCGTACGCGGGTGATGAAACGTAATTCTGTAAGCGAATAAAAATAGTTTATTTGTGGTCAACATCGTTCCCAACCCAGAATCTATTTTTTTGTCCGTTCCATACAAATCATCACCAACAATTGGTGCATTTAAACTATATGCACTATGAATTCTCAATTGATGTGTACGGCCTGTTTTTGGTGAAAACAAAACCCATGACACACAACCCGTGGCATCAGATAAAACTTTATATTCTGTAATTGCACGTTGTGGTCGCTGGCCTGTACCACCATTCACACGTTCTGGACTATCAACAACCTGGCCCTTGACAATATAGTTATCAATCACACCTTGTTTTTTAGATACAGTTCCATTTAATAAAGCCAAATATTCCTTGTGTGCCGTTTTGGACTGAAATGCATTTGCCAACACTTGGGCTGATTTTTGATTTTTTGCAACAACCAATAATCCGCTGGTATCTCTATCTAACCTGTGCACCAACGATATTTTATCATATGGGAACAGCGTAGCCGCCATTTTATCTATGGACTTTCTTATACCTGTACCACCCTGTACTGCCAATCCCGCAGGCTTGTTAAACACAACTATATCATCATCATCATATACGATTGTTTTTCTTAAAACTTCCAGATCAGACATAGAAAATGCACTGCCGGTTTCTGTTTTTTTTACATTTTCACGTTTCGCATACATTGCTATTGTTGGCGGAATACGCACAGCATCCCCAGCACGCAACACCCGATTAGCATCAACCCGCGCAGAATTCACACGAATTTGTCCGCCACGACATAATTTATAAAAATCACGATTCGGCATCGCTGGAAATTTACGCATAAACCAGCGCATCAGTTTTGTACCATCTTCTACCAAAGAAACCGTTACCACATCAGCCAATAATTATTCTCCATACACAATGGATACAGTATTATCTCTGCCCATACTCACACAATTACCGGTTGCCCCAGCAACAGAATCTGTCCATGCTTTTGTTACCAAAGCCTTGCATTCTGCATCTGACAATCCATCAAGTGTAACAATAAATTGACGTGTATTTGATGGATTTACCCCCACAGTATATGTTCCACCATATGGATTTTTATTAGACATCGCCAATGCTGTAAATATTGTTGAATTATCAATTCTGGTAAAGTCATCATATTCACCCAACAATTGACGAACCCCCAATACAATTTGATAAACTTCGTCATTAACCGTACTTTGCTTTTGCATACGCATAGCATAAGAAATCATGCTGATTGCACCAACAGTAATAACACCCATAATTGCCAACACACCCAACATTTCAATCATAGAACGACCAGATTCTTGTCTCATTTTTTCACCTCTATTTGCTTTTTCTAATTTATATTCTATCATATAATTCATGAATATTCAATTTTCAGATTTAATAGCAAATGCACCCGATGCACCCGGAACATACAAAATGTATGCCCGCGACAACACACTATTATATGTTGGAAAAGCAAAAAATCTAGCGAATCGGTTAAGACAATATACCGACATTTCAAAACTGGAACCACACAAACAAGTAATGCGCAGTCTGGTAACACGTATTGAATGGGAAATATGCCCAACCGAAGCCGACGCATTGGTACGGGAACAAGAACTGATAAAAACATTAAAACCAAAATACAACATTATGCTAACCGACGATAAAATGTATCCAATGTTGGCATTAACCCTGCACAAATTTCCCAGACTTTTAAAATTCCGTGGAAAAATTTCCCAGCGTCGCGATGTATTCGGTCCATATCCATCAGTTACGGCATTAAATGATACAATAAAAATGATTCAAAAGGTCTGCAATTTACGCACCTGCACAGATACATTTATGAATAACCGCACACGTCCATGCCTGTTATATCAAATCGGGCGTTGCAGTGCACCATGTTGCATTCCCCAACCAGATTATCAAAAAAATGTTGCATTGGCACGACGAATTCTAACTGGCGACAGCGAACCAATAATCACAGAACTATCAAATGATATGAAAAAATATTCTGCGAATCTGGATTTCGAACGTGCGGCCAACATACGTGATAAAATCATCGCCCTGACCCAAACATCAAATCGCGGTCGCAGAACAAAAAATACATACGAAAAAAATATTGATTGGGATAAAAATGTCTGCGAATTAGAGAAATTATTAAATATGAAAATAGAACGTGCTGGTGTATTCGATAACTCACACTTATTTGGGAAAAACTCTGTGGGCGCAATGATTTGCTTTGGACATAACGGTTTCACAAAAACAGATTATCGACATTTTAAATTACAAAACCGTAATAATGCTGGAAATGATATTGGCATGATGGCTGAATTTATATCACGCGCAGTTGCACATGGTCCAAAACTAGATTTAATAATTGTTGATGGTGGTATGGCACAATGGAATATCGCACACAATGTTGCACCAAACATTCCTATCTTTGGTGTGACCAAAGGCGAAGTCCGTAACGGCGACGAACACTTTATTATGCCTGACGGTTCTGTGTTAGATACAATACCAAAAGATTCACCACTATTTCTAATGCTGCGTGCTGTACGTGACGAAGCACACCGTTTCGTTATCACATACCATCGTGAAAGGCGTGCCAAACAAATGACCGCATCGGTCTTGGATGAAATTGATGGTATTGGTCCCGCACGTAAACATGCACTAATTCAACACTTTGGTTCGGTACGTTCTATTATGGATGCAACATTGCAACAACTGGAACACGTACCGACACTCGGCAAAGCCGCTGCAAAAAAAATATATGTACATTTTCATTCAGAATTGATATAACAATAATGTATTAAACAAAAAGGAGATAAAAAATGAAACTTTTCGTAAATATGTTATCAATATTCCGTATATGTGTTGCTTTTGCAATCATTCCTACATTAATGTTGCAATGGTATTGGGTATCATTGATTTTATTCGCACTGGGTGCAATCAGTGATTGGATGGACGGATACTTGGCACGCAAATACAATGTTTGCACAAAACTCGGTGGGGTTCTGGATCATATTGGTGACAAATTACTGGTTGTAAATACATTTATCATGTTGTCTTTGATGATACGTTTTTGGTTTATTATCATCCCTGTTGTTATAATGATTGCACGCGAATTATACATCAGTGGTCTGCGTGAATTTTTAGGCACTCAAAAAATTGAAATGCCGGTTCCACATTCACGTTTTTCGATGGGAAAAATTAAAACAACATTGCAAATGGTATCTATATTAACATTTTTGATGTTGTTCGCCATCAGCACAATTGTTAGCCCAGAAACAATATCTACAAAATTGTTAGTAACCATGAATATATTGTCCCAGGCCGGAATCATCTTTTTGTGGTGCGCGTTCATTGCATCTATTTGGTCTGCAACACAATATACATTTACATTCTTGGACAAAGCCAAAAAGATAAAATAAATAAAAAACATCACAAAAAAACACCTTGGTTTTTCCAAGGTGTTTTTTTATTTTAACTAAAACCATCCAGATTTTTTACTTGGTTTGGTTTTTCCAGCAAACTCTTCCAAAGCTTTCTTTTGCTTATCAGTTAACTTAGTTGGAATTGTCATTGTTATTTCTATATACAAATCACCAAAACTGCCACTGCGACGAGGGTTCGGCATTCCATGTCCACGCACACGCAAACGTTCACCAATTTGTGTACCCGATGGAATTTTCACAGACAATTTTTTGTCATCAATGGTTTCCACATCAATTTCACCGCCCAGCGCAAGAACCGTAAACGGAACATCCGCTTTTAAAATTAAATCATTTCCATCACGTTCAAATTTATCATCTGGTCGTACACGCACATCAACATAAAAATCACCTGATGGGGCACCATTCATTCCGGCCTCGCCTTGACCTGCTAAACGCAAACGGGCGCCATCTTCGACCCCAGCCGGGATATTAACCTCTAATGTACGATGCTTATGTACGGTCCCTGTACCATCACATTTTGAACATTTTTTAGCAATTTTTCGGCCCAATCCACCACATTCAGGACATTGTGTTTCCACCGCAAAAAATCCCTGGCGACTGTGAACAACACCACTGCCCCCACATCTGGAACAAACAGGTGCAGGCTTGCCATCATCCGTACCATTACCATTACATTTATCACACACAACATTACTTGTAAAATTCACAGTATGCTTTGTTCCAAAAAAGGCATCTTTTAGCGAAATTGTAACTGCATCCAGCAAATCACGTCCCCGTTGCACAGACGCACCACCACCCCGGGAACCGAAACCACCGAAACCTTCGAACCCAAATCCACGCATAGCCTCGCGCAATATATCATCCATACCGGCACCACCGGCAAAACCATTAAACCCAGCGCCAAATGGATTACCCGCCCCCGATGCATTACCCCCAGCAAATGCGGCATCACCAAACCTGTCATATGCGGCGCGTTTTTGCGGGTCCTTTAAAATATCAAAGGCGTTATTAACCTCTTTAAACTTTTCTTCCGCAGATTTATCCCCCGGGTTTTTATCAGGATGATATTTCATAACCAATTTATGATATGCCTTTTTAATATCAGCATCCGTAGCATCCTTTGCCACCCCTAAAACTTCATATGGATTTTTGTTCATGAATATAGCCTATATTTATACATGCCCAAATATAGTTCATTTATTCATAAATTCAAGTAGCCATAAATAAAATATAAAATCTAACTTGCGAAAAAGTTTATAATGTTCTAATAATATGGGTATCATGACAGAAAAACAATCATCTTATGATGCATCCGACATCCAGGTGCTGGAAGGGCTGGAACCCGTTCGCCTGCGTCCAGGTATGTATATTGGTGGCACAGACGAAAAGGCCTGGCATCATTTGCCTGTTGAAATTATGGATAACAGCATTGACGAAGCTGTGGCTGGTTTTGCCAAAAAAATCACGGTCAATCTTATCAATGCAAAAACCATAGAAATCACCGATGATGGTCGTGGTATTCCTGTGGATGAACATCCAAAATATCCTGGCAAATCTGCACTGGAGGTTATTTTAACCACATTACATTCCGGCGGAAAATTTAACAATAATGTATACAAAACATCCGGCGGTTTGCATGGCGTGGGGAGTGCGGTTGTCAACGCATTATCATCGGAAATGTTTGTCACGGTTTCGCGCGATGGTTATGAATGGCATCAAAGTTTTTCCCGTGGTGTCGTCACAACACCAATTCAACGTGGTAACCCCACAAAAAATCATGGAACAAAAATTCGCTTTACATTGGATGATAAAATTTTTGGTGAAAACGCTGTATTCAAACCAATAAAAATTTATCGTATGGCACGTGCAAAATCATTCTTGTCACGCGGTATCCGGGTTGAATGGATTTGCAATCCAGAATTATTAACCGAAGATATGAACATCCCGGCAACCACAACATTTTATTATCCAAATGGGGTCAGTGATTTCTTGGCTGAAAAAACAGATTCCAAACCACGCATATTACCACGTATGTTTTCTGGCTCGCTGGATTTTCCTGACGATTCGGGTCGCGTTGAATGGGCATTGACATTTTTAACAGATGAAAATGGTGCTGCATCTGACGATGGATTTTTTGCATCATATTGTAACACAATTGCAACAATTGATGGTGGCACACACGAAAGTGGATTTAAATCTGCAATCACCCGTGGGATAAAAGCATACGGTGAAAAAACAAATAACAAAGCGGCCGCAACAATTGTCAGTGATGACGTTTTTGATTCTGTTGCGGCAATCGTATCTGTATTTTATAAAACACCGCAATTCTTGGGCCAGACCAAGGAAAAATTGTCTAATCCTGAAATTGCACGTTATGTTGAAAATGTATTACGTGATCCATGGGAAATGTTTTTAGCATCTGATCCAAAAACATCAAATGCACTATTGTCATTTATAATAAACTTGGCGAATGCACGTATCAAAACAAAACAGGTCAAAGATATCGCACGTAAAACCCCAACCAAACGAATTCGTATGCCTGCGAAATTGGCCGATTGCACAAAACACGGCATCGACGGAACAGAATTATTTATTGTCGAGGGTGAATCAGCCGGTGGTACTGCGAAACAGGCACGCGACCGCGCGACCCAGGCAATTATGCCACTGCGTGGTAAAGTGTTAAACGTGTTATCAAATTCTGACGAACGTTTCAGTGCGAATCGTGAATTAAATGATTTAATTGATATTATCGGTGCTGGTACCGCCAAAGATTGGAACGAAGAAAAATTACGTTATGAAAAAATTATTGTGATGACCGATGCCGATGTCGACGGGAGTCATATCGCCTCATTACTGATGGCATTTTTCTATCAATATATGCCCCAGTTAATTTACGGTGGCCACTTATATTTATCATGTCCACCACTGTATAAATTCACATGTGGCACCGAATCATTTTATGTTGATTCCGATGAAGAATTAGAAAAATTAAAGAACGAAAAATACAAAAATAAAAAGGTGGAAATTTCACGATTCAAAGGGTTGGGTGAAATGATGCCGAATCAATTAAAAGAAACAACCATGTCACCAAAAACGCGTCGACTGATTCGTATTGAATTACCACCACGCACAGATGACGGTGCCGAAGATACCGAAAAAACCCGCACCATTGTTACTGAATTAATGGGTAAAAAACCAGAGTTCCGTTTTAAGTTTATAACCGAACATGCCCAGTTTGTAAAAGATTTATTTGTGTAAAAAACAACCGCCCAATCGGGCGGTTGTTTTTATTAATCATAACATGCCAATTTACTTACATTCAGCAATTAATTGATTAATTTGGGCGGACAATACTAAATCAGATTCTTTTAATTTTTCAATTTGACGCAACGAATACATAACGGTTGCATGATCACGATTACCAACATATGTTCCAATTTCTGCCAAAGACAATCGCGTAGAATTTTTTAACACAACCATAATAATTTGACGCGCCAATACCAAAGCACGTGCACGCCCCGCCCCACAAATTGCATCATATGACACACCCAGTTTTTCACACAATGATTTAACCATTGAAATTGGTGTCTTGAATTTTTCCAACGTATCAGATAACAAATGTTCCGCAATATCCAGATTCACATCCGAACCCATTAATTCCATATATGTTTTAATTTTATTCGCAACCCCAGCAATCATATGTCCATCACATGCAATTCGATTCGCAATTGCATCCGCAACATCTGTTTTAACACCCGCACGAATTAACATTTCACGTTTAACATTTGCATTCGGCGCCGTAACATCTGCAACCAATCCAGATGCCAACAACGACTGTGCACGTCTGTCGAACCCAGTCAAATTATTTGGTGAACACACAGACGTCAGCACAACATTTTTACCATCCGCCCTCAGATCCATAACCAATTGCAAAAATTCATCCATTGTCGCATGTTTCCCAGATAAAGCCTGGACATCATCCAAAATAAATGTATCACAATTACGACAATAATCTTTGAAAGCAAAAATCGTTCTGTTTTGTAAATTACGTGCAAACTCAGCAACAAACTGACCACCGGTCATTAATTTTACATTCTTCGATTCAGATTTAATGCAATTCACCAACAAAGTTTTACCCGAACCCGATGGTCCATAAATAAACAATGGCGAAAAAGATACAACACCCGCCGCCACCTTTTTCGCCGCCTGTAACACAAATTCGTTTTCTTTGGATACAATAAACGAATCAAATGCAATCAAAGTATTTTCTTCGGCCACAGGAGCATACGATTGCATATTATTATCATTTGCAATCTTGGTGGTTAACACCGTACCACGCACAACCAATTTTAATTCCAAACCAAATTGCGCGGCAACATCACGCAACATTGCACCATAAACCCCAGAAACATAATCTTTGGAAAATTGATTTTGCACAGATAAAACTAAAACATTATTGGAAATTTCGAAACCCATTGGCGCAATCCAAGAAGTAAAAGCCGCAAAATCCATCTGCTTTGCAATCACATCTTTGATTGTTGCAACATCAGCTTTTATCATTGTTGCCTGCATGCCGTTTCTCCTTTCCTTCCTTACTAAAAGAGTTTCCTGCCCGCACAAGAGTATAAACATACCCGCACATAACTATTAAATTTTATTGTTTAAATCCAACAAAATTTAATAGTTACATATTTCCCACACTACTCTCTCGCTCGCTTTGTTTCTTTTTCTGCTTTTTACACAAAACAATGTAGAATATAAAATGACCTTTTCAACAAAATCTTAACTAACTTTTTAACTTTTATTTTTTGACAACGATTCGTTTTCCAGCCCAGATTTGTGCCATATGTATATACACTGTATATACAATATTTAAATCATACACGCACATATCCACCATCTGTTTTTCGTATTAAACCGCGTAATTCCAGAACAACCAAATCACGTTTGATTTCCGAAACTGATTTTTTGACAACATCTGCCAATACAGATTCAGAAATTGGAATTGTTCCTAATGCATCCAACACCAAATTTTCAGATTCTGAATTTTTTATACCCGATGAACAATTTTTCAACTTTTCATCTTTTTCAACAAAAAAATCAGCCACCCCCGAACATAACTTGGCCCGACCATTTGCAATCAAAGAATTCGGCCCTGCGGAACGGGGATCCGATGGATGACCCGGCACCGCCCATAATTCACGATTAAAATCCATCGCAAAACCGGCGGTTCGCATACTGCCAGAATTCAAATCAGCCTCGCTCAAAATTACTTTTTGCGCAATTCCAGCAATCCAACGATTCCTTTGCACAAAATTTGTACCACGTGGCACAAACCCGATTGGCATTTCACTGACCACCGCGCCACGTTCAACAATTTCCCAATACAACGATTCGTTTTCCAATGGCCAAATATAATCAACACCACCACCCAACACAGCAATCGTTTGTGTATTACCACTTACTCGTAATGCCCCACGATGCGCGGCGGTATCTGTGCCAATCGCCATACCCGACACCACAGCCACAGAATGTTTTGCAAAAGATTCCGCCAAATCACTGACGAATCGCATACCTGCGGCGGTTGCATGACGCGTTCCAACAATACCAACACATGATTGCATCAAAGTATTCACATTTCCGCGCACAGATATAATTGGCGGATGCCCTTTGATATTTTTCAAACTAACTGGATAATTTGCATCATCATCACAAATAAAATGTACACCTAATTGATTTGCTAAATCAATTTCGCGCATCACAGAATCAACCAATTTTGTATCCCCGCGCAATGTATCCGCCGCAGCCGCAACCGACCCAAATTGTCGAATCAGTTTAGCATACCCAACTGGTCCAATTCCATTCGAACGCAAAATTAATAATTTATCAATCAATTCAGACATTTTTTGCACCATTTTCAATCGAAAAATACACTATACATATAACGTTTTCAATAATAAAAATGCCCCAGAGACACATAATTCCCCAGGGCACAAATCACCACCAAAGCCGATTTTATTAAGCTTTCTTACTTTCAACACACATTTTCGGGTGTTTTTCACACAATTCCAAAATACCCTTAATTTTATCATCTTGTGTACATTCTGTTGGTTTATTAGTTGCAACCTTACAAGCCTCGGCCACTTTTCCAGCCAAATCTACAAAATCGTTATATAAAGTTTCATTTTTTTCTTTTAATGCATTTGCCTGGGCATAATACCAGTCCACGGAATATGGAGCATACGCCTTTTGCCCCATAACACCGTGTACACCGGCATTTTCTAATAATTGGTTACCATATAATTCCATTGCACCAAAACCAACCCCAGCACCACCAACCGTCCCAGCAATTGTGGCCAACGTTCTGGTTTTCTTTTTAGCATCCAAAATTCTATCTTTCATTTTTCCTTCATCGACCCAATTTCCACACGTGATATTCTGGCCCCATTCAAAATATTGTGGTTGAATATCTACTGTACTGATATTTGGATCTTCGGAACGCATCCCCACCAAAACAAAACAAACATTATTTTCAGGATTTTCTGTATCTTCGACCATACCAGCATAATTGGAAGTATTACTGTTTTTGGACGCCCAAACAAAAGTATTACCAATACCAATATTATTTTTCAAACATGCCTTTCTTTCTTTATCACGATTAACCTTGGGTTTATTTTCCGTCACATCATCCCCAGACACATTATTATCAGCCTGTGCACTACCCTGGTTTAATGTTGGTTGTCTTTGTTCTGTCTGTGTCTTGGTTACCTGGCTTGCAGGCAAAGTCACCAACCGCGATGCAGGTTTCATCGTTGAACCAACCGTAGAACGTCCAGCGGCAAAAACCGGCGAAATCAACATAAACAACGCGCCAAAAACTAATAATTTTTTCATGAATTTCCCACCTATGTTATACAACATTCTTTTGGTATATTATACCACAAAACAGCAAAAAAACCAACAACAATATATAACAGATAAAAAAATTACTTTTTCCATTTCCATTCAATGGTGGACTCTTTACCTGTTATCAAACGCATAATATTTTCTCTGTGGCGCAACGCACATAAAACCCCAGTTGCCAAAAAGGCCCACCCCACAGATGTATTCATAACAAACCCCAGCACAGGCAACAAACAAAATACAACAACCGCACCCGCCGAAGATTTCCCAGACATCAACGCAACGATTAACCATTCAATTCCGCAAACAATGAACATAATAGGATTAACCGCCAACATAATTCCAAATAAACACGAAATACCCTTGCCACCATGAAATTTTAACCATATTGGAAAACAATGCCCCAACACCGCAAAAAAACCACACCACGCACCAAAACCGATACCCATAACCCAATTTCCCAGTAACACAGCCAATATAGCCTTTAACATATCTAAAATCCAAACCGATCCCGCCATACGCAATCCACCAACACGCATAACATTGGTTGCACCGATATTACCACTGCCGACTTTACGCAAATCACCACGACCCAACAATTTAGTTAAAATCAGTCCACACGGGATACTTCCCAGCATATATGCAACTATAACGATAAAAAAACATAACATTTTTAGATTTCCCTTGATTTTCTGTTTTGTTTATATAAAATAACATAAACACATAAAAAATAAAAGGAAAATAAAGTGGCAAATCACAAGTCATCTAAAAAAAGAATTTTGGTTACAATCAAAAAGAATGCTGTTAACACCGCTCGTCGCAGTGCTGTTAAAACAGAAACCAAAAAAGCATTGGCTGCTATCGCAACTGGCGACAAAGCAACCGCAACCGCCGCAGTAAGATCCGCGGAAAGCAAAATAATGAAGGCCGCTGGCAAAGTTATGCCAAAGAAACGTGCTGCACGTAAAGTTTCACGTTTGGCCAAGAAAGTTGCCAAAATTGCTTAAATAAAAAACAAGTTTAAAAAACACCCCGATTTTTCGGGGTGATTTTTGTATACCCAGACTTTTATTATTTGTTTTTTTCCGATAATATCTTTGCAGCCAATTCCAATAACTGCTCGTCTGTTAAACCAGGATTAGATGGTTTTATTTTTTTTGCAAACGCATTCAATTCACGTTTTTTCTGTGCGTTGTTGGTTTCTGTACTCCATGCATTATATCCAGACTCCACACGTGGTGTTTTCTTTCTTTTTTCTTCTAACTTTTGCTTTGCATTTTGATATACCTTGCCACGTTCAGTCTTGACATCCTTCACGTATTGATTGGTGTATTTAAATTCATCAATAAACCTTTCTATCTCGCGCAATTCACGCTGTGCAGCACTTAAACGATTTTTAGAAACAATTAAATCATGATCATCCCTTCCTATCATACGTTTTGTATTGTCCCTCGTATCACGATCTGCGTAATCATATTTTTCTGGAACATTTTTAATCAACTCGTTATACCTGTTCATTGTATCATTGGCAAGCTGCAACTTTTTTTTCTGTTCTTTTGTACCCCATAACGTCCATGGTTGTCCCTGAATATGAATTTCGGTCAACACACCAGAATCTGCTTTTTCTAAAAAAGTATCAACCTTATCACATAACTCTTCGTAAATTTTGGTATAAAAAGATTTCTCCTTATCAGAACGTGTATCAACACGCACAAAAGAGTTATAAAAATCATTACGCACAAGTCTTAAATCATACCTATACTCATCCCATTTGTGTTTCTTTTCGTCTAAATCTTTTATAATTTGCCAACGATCCTTATTGATTTTTTCTCGGTTATTTAAATCAGCATCTGCTTCTTGTTGTTCTAATTGTGCTTGTTCTAAATCTGCCAATGCTTTTTCTATCACAGCATCATATTTTTCCGTAAAAGCCATTACCACTTTGTGTGTATCTTGCAACATTGTGGCTTTGCCTTTGGCTTTTCCCCTGAACAAATCTTTTACATTTGTTAACATATTTCCAATTCGTAAACACCATTCCTGATCCGCCGGCGCATTTTGTATTAACCACTTAATAATTGTTAATTTTGAAAAATCATCAAACCGGTGCCATTCATCCCAACGATAGAAAAAGTTCTCCTTTTTCATAATAAATGCCAATTTTTGAAAATCATTCCATTTATTCCTATTCAACCACCACTCATGATCATGATCATACTGGTACGTCGCTATTTTATCGTGCAATTTTGTAATCACATCAACACTATCTTTACCGGACGCCGTTTCCTTTTTATTTTTCATGTATCTTGTTGGTTGGGTATCTTTCATCCAACGGTCAGTAAAACCTTTAAAGTAATCATTTCCATTTTTTTCTAATAGCATAGCTTTATTTGCTAACTTTTGATGCAATGGATTATTCGCATCAAAGCGCATACTATTAAACATTGGTAACTCACGATGTAAGTTATCAGCAATTTTCAAAACTAAACGCGCATCAGAATCCAGAATTTCCTCCCCTGTTCCATATTTACTAAGTAGCATACCTGTTACCAACCAACCGCCAAAATCACTGCTATAAGTTTTGCCGTACAAACTCGCACCATCCCACCTAGCAGCATCAGAAATCCACATATCTGTTCCCAGTTTACGTATAACGGTATTTACAAATAATGCCTTTTCCTTTTTGTTTTTAAAAGATTTCATAGTATTTTCTAATATACTATAACAAGTAGACACATTCCCATTTAACACAATACTTTTTATATCTAATGATAACTCGGTCTCACCTGTTTCTTCATTTACTTTCATGGTTGTATCAAAAACGAAATCCCCATTTTTGCCGATAACTTTTTTTAAATCTTCTGCTGTTCTAATAACTGTAACCATCTGTACCACCTTTGTTATGTTGTTTATAACCGAATTATACCATTTTTTTGCAAAAAAACAATCCTAACCCCAGGTATAACATAGACAAAAAATTAATGATGTCAAGCAGCCAACACAAAAAATATCCTGGGAAATATCCCAGGATAATCTTATTGTAATTCAAACCAGGACTATTAATTCAAAGGTGCCCCCCAGTTTTGTTGGATACTACGTTCTGAATCTAATGGGCTGATTAATACTTGTGGTGTTAAAATAACCACCAACACGTCACGTCCCGATGATGTTGAACGAGACCCCGATAACGCCATAAAGTCAGGATCACCCAAACCATAACGTGTATCATTATTCTTTTGCTTTTCAAACCCAGATACAACCAACATTTGACCAGATTCCATTATAACTTCTTGCATAAAACTACGTTCTTCTACCTCTGGCAATTGTAATGTAACCTCGCCAATTGTTTGGGTGGACATTTTCACTAATTCACGTACAGACATCCTGAACAACAACAAAATCTTACCGTTTTCCAAAACATTTGGCAATAACTGCATCGAAAAACCTGTCTGCAAATCAGCCTGGTCAACGGTACTGGATTCAACCGTTGTAAAGTTACGTGATTCAAAACGTTTAATATACCCAGTTGATGTCATATTGCTAACTGGCGCGACACGATTATTACGTGTTGTCACACCAACGTTTGTAACCAACGACACCTTACCTTGCTTTGCCAACGCCTCTATCAATCCGGCACTGCCCGCGCCACGCGCCAACGATCCATTCATAATTTGATCATTTGTATACGCGCCGCTAACCACACTACCGTTTTCAGTATGAGTTGCACCCGTTGCCGCAGACAAACTGTTGGATAATACCGCGATATTCATAGAACTGGCCCCAACCGCCGCCAAGTTATTCTTTGGATTCGCGACAATGTTCAAACCAGACGTAGAATTAATCGCCGCCGCCAAATTCAAACCAAACGCAGAATCATTTGCAATCGATACCTGTAACACTTTCACATCAATTGTCACTAATTGTGATAAACGTTTATTTTGTCTTTCAACATAATCACTAATACGTGCCAATACTGATGGTGGCGCAGTTGCAGTAATCGTTCCTAAACTGCGTGATACAGTAAAGCCAGAATTTTCGGACTTGCCCACAATCGCGGTTAATGCCTTTTCAACTTCGTCCCATTCTTTCATAGTTGATTCCAACACAACCTGGCCAGAATTATCAGCCTGGACCGCGGTTTGATAAGAAATATCCGTCCCCAGCGCATATAATGTAAATGTACGTGTTTCTGTTTCATAAAACACAATCGAATTTTTATCGTAATACCACAACAAATCTAAATCTGTCGCGACCTGGGACAACAAACCAGACAATTTACCAGTATACGCAACATTAACTGTCTTTTTTAATTTTTCACCATTAATCTGCTTATCAATTTTAACAGGGATACCTGTAACAGTATTAATATTATTAGCCAACACCTGTAAAGTTACAGGTTCATCTAATAAAATTGTAATACCAGTATCCGTTTCAAATTGTGATGGCAAATTGTTACGATGTTCCAAAGATATAGATTTATTTCCCAACCACACACCTTCGGACATAGACACCGTATCGCCACTGGCAACCTTGGCACGCGGATTTTTTGCCATTTCAAAAGCATCATACGCATTAACAAAATCTTGATCCACGGTAGACGCAACTTTGGCCGATTGCTCACGCGCACACCCTGTAACCAAAGCCCCTAAACATGCAAACACAATAAATTTTCTTAAAAAAGCTCTCATATCTCTATTCTCCTACTATGGATACCGACATCAATACAAACTATTCTTCGTTCGTAGAAACCACCAAAACTAAATTCCCTTTATAAAATTTAGCATATGGCACAGGTGTTGCACGTCCAAAATTACGTACCAACGCAGATGCAACATCTGTAAAGCGACCTTTGAATACTGCACTGGCCTCTATTGGATATTCACGTGAAGTGGCCCAAACCAAATCCCAACCTTCCCTGTCACACCAATCTTGTAAAACTTCGCGCAGGGTTTGGCCATTTGCAACAACCCAGGAACGCACCTGGTCAGGCTGTGTTTTTGGTGCCTCGGCATCTGTTTTGACACCAATTTCTGCAGAATCTAATTCACTTTCTTTCCATGCATCCATAAATGCCGCATCTGCCGCACCATTTCGTTTTGTACAATTTTTACGACCACTGCGTGACACAGCCAAAACATCACCGCCATCATCTTCTAGCATATCACGACGAAGCAAAGGCATTTCCGCATCACTTTCACATTCATCATCAAATCCCATAGGAATCTTTCTGCCATGCAACATATTGGCACCACCGGTCCAACCAGTACCATCAAATTCAAAATTATTATCAACAATCATATCATCACCAATTTTGGAAACGATACGAATGTTATTGCCATTATCCGGCTGTGGCTTGTCATCACAACTCACCGTCACATCGGCATCCGATCCAGCCAATGGCCACACAGGCACATTATCATAATTATCCTGGGCGACTGGCGCATATTCTTGCTCGACCATACGTTCATCATTTTGTTCTGAACGCGACTGATTCACAAAAACCTCGGACGTGGTAACCTGGGGCAATGACCCAGCCGCAAAACAATGATAGCCCGGAACAGCTGCAAACACAGCAAAAATTAAAAACTTACGAAACATTTTAAAGGTCCTTTCTTTCAATCTAGATGTACTTATTATAACAATTTGACCGAATCTGTGCAAGACTAAAAAACACTTAAAATCATTGTTTTTATTTTTTAGGCACATAAAAACATACGAATCGCAAAAATGTGTGTTATACTACATAAGAAATCTAGGAGTTTTAACATGCAAAATATAATTATCTTGTCTTTATCAGCACTAATTTTGGTCTGCATCATTGTGATTACTGTAATCATCAATAATCTACATTCGAAAGTTACCGATATGAACAACACATTAACGTTTCAATATAACCTGATTATGAAAATACAGTCATTATTAAAAAATAAAAACGCAACAAATGCTGTGGCCGAAAATGCAGAAATCGTTTATTCTGATTTGTTGCAAAATTTAATTCCAATTATGGCGGCCATTGATACAATGCCCAGAAATACAACCGAACACCCATTGTGGCGCGCACTGGGCGGAATTATGGACGAATACGCAAAAAATCCTTTTGTATTGGAAAAGTTGCGCCGTTCTATCAAACTGGACAACAGCATTGCCCAAAACGTAAACAATTATGTGGCACGTGCCAACAGGTTATTACAATATTTGACAACCACAGAACCAGATGGCATTTTATCATCAACGTTCACAGACGGATTACTGGGACAATCGTTAACATTTTTCAGCCAAGCACAACAACTTGCAGAAAACGGTGATTAAACTTGATATTAAACCACAAACTTATTCGCGAAATTTCAAAACTACGTCAAGAACCCAAATGGTTAACTGATTGGCGACTAGACGCATTTGATGCATGGAAAAAAATGCCAGAACCCCATTGGGCAGAGATAGATTATGCGCCATTAGACTATGACTCTTTTGATTATTACGCCAGCCAAAAACCAATCGACAACCAAGATTTGGCCGATACATACAAACAAATGGGTTTGCCCGAGGCCGAACAAAAAGCACTGCTAGGGATGGCAACCGACACAGTCATAGACAGCAAGTCAGTACACACATCGTACACCCAAGAATTATCAAAACTGGGGATTATATTCTTACCGTTTTCCGAGGCAGTAAAACAATACCCAGATTTAGTCAAAAAATATCTGGGCACCGTCGTCCCTGCAACTGATAATTTTTTTGCTGCATTAAATGCGGCGGTTTTCTCTGATGGTACATTTGTATATATTCCCAAAAACACAAAATGCCCCATCGATTTAGCCAGTTATTTTAGAATTGAAACCGCAAAAATTGGACAATTTGAACGAACACTAATTATCGCAGATACAGGTGCCACATTAAGTTACATGGAAGGTTGCAGCGCTCCACGTCGTCCAAATCATCAATTACACAGCGGTGTTGTTGAAATAGTGGTTTTGGATAACGCACATGTAAAATACGCGACCGTTCAAAATTGGTATGCTGGGAAACAAGAAAAAAATAAAAACATTGGTGGCATTTTAAACTTTGTAACCAAACGCGGAAAATGCGAAAATAATGCGACACTGGATTGGACCCAGGTTGAAATTGGATCCGCAATGACTTGGAAATATCCATCGACGATTTTAGCCGGAAACAATGCGCATAGCGACTTTTATTCATTAACAATAACACGCGATGCGCAACAATCTGATACAGGCACAAAAATGATACACATCGGGAATAATTCTATATCGAATATTTTGTCATACGGAATCGCACTGGGTAATTCGAAACAAACATTTCGCAGCCTGGTTAATTTTACTGGTGAACATTGTACAAATGTTTCAAAGTGCGATACAACAATTGTTGGAACAGACGCAACCGCAAACACAATTCCAACAATTATCCACACAAACAACACAAACCACCAATCGCACGAGGCAAAAACCGGTAGTCTGGACCCAGAAACATTGTTCTTTTTAGAACAGTCTGGCATCACAACTGACCAAGCAATCGCATTAATCATTGGCGCAACCGCCAATCCAATTATATCTAGATTACCAATGGAATTCTTGGTAGAATCAAAACAACTGATACAAATGGCGATACACAAGGAATAATAAAAATGCTGGAAATAAAAAATTTATCTGTATCAATTAACGACAAACTTTTACTGGATAATGTAAATTTATCGGTAAAAATTGGTGCACGTCATTTAATTGCCGGCCATAATGGTTCGGGCAAGTCAACATTGGTACAAACTATTGCTGGCAACCCAGAATATAAAATAGAATCAGGTAAAATTATATTCGATGGTGTTGATATAACAAATGAATCAACAACACGCCGTGCATTACTTGGGATATTCTTAGGGTCACAAAATGTTCCTGAAATTCCAGGACTATCTGTTATGTCATTTTTAAAACACTCTATGTCGGCTCATGCACACTTTGATACAGGCCGCGATTTATCTATGGCTGAATTTATGGAATCTTTAGAATCTGCACGTAATGATTTAAATATTCCAAAAGATTGGTTAAACCGAAGTATAAATGTCGGTTTTTCTGGTGGTGAACGCAAACGTTTAATGTTACTACGACTGATTATGACGAAACCTAAACTTGCTATTTTGGACGAACCAGATTCCGGTGCAGACGCCGCAACACAACAACAGATTGCCAATACAATTAATAAAATGACAGACACAACATTTATGTTTATCAGTCATCAACAAAAATTCACAGATTTAATTTCACCAACATCTGTGACTACATTGGAAAAAGGAAAAATAAAGAAATAAAAAAACGCGCTATACGCATTGAATCCAAGGAAAAAAGGAGAAATAAAATGATGAATGGAATAATAGTTTTTAGCGGACTGGTTATACTTTTATGGTTTGGCCGTTCAATATTAATTCCGTTATTAGTCGCAATATTTTTATGGTATTTAATCAATGCTATTGCCGCATATTTTCGCAAAGTTTTACCATTTAGTTATTGCGCAAAAAAATGTCCTGTATTTTGGCCAGGATTTTTCAACATAATATCAATACTGTTATCTGCATTCAGTTTATCATACCTGTTCTATGCATTTGCGACACAAATAAACCCGATGTTTTCAGAATTGGTTGTACGAATACCAGAAATACAAACAAAACTAATAAATATCAGTACTTACACATTCCATAAACTGGGATTGAGTTTTGATATTAATATGTTCCCAAATTTAACAGACATAGTAAAAACTGTTGGCGCATCCGCCGCAAATTTAGCAACATCATTGGGGATGATTTTAATTTACATATTATTCCTGTTCGTAGAACAAAGTACATTTCACAGTAAACTGGATAATCTATTTGAAACAAAATCTAAAACAAAAAAATTCAAATTCATTATCGAAAGTTTCGATAAAAATATGAAAAAATATCTATTCATCAAAACAGTTATCGCTGCTGCAACTGGTATCGGCGCATATATATGGTTATCAATCATTGGACTGGAATTTGCAGGTGTATGGGCATTCTTGGTATTTATTATGAATTATATTCCAACAATTGGTTCCATTGTTGCATGTGCATTACCAATTTTATATGCATTAATTTCTGGGGATTCAATACATTTGCCATTATTAACCGCCGGCGGATTAATAATCTTGGAAGTAATATTTGGCAATATACTGGATCCAAAGTTAATGGGAAAAACATTAAACCTGTCCACACTTGCAATTTTAATCAACCTGGTATTCTGGGGATTATTGTGGGGAATTGCAGGAATGTTTTTCAGCGTACCGATTTTGGCGGCAATATTTATTATAACCGCACAATTTGATTCCACACGTTGGATAGCCGTTCTGCTTTCTGCCGACGGTCAAATTCCAGAAAAAACAGAAGACTAAAAAAATCATATTATGAAACTAACAACCGCAGAAATACTAAACTATTTATCATATAAACCAATCGGCACAGGAACCGAAGCAGTCACATATGATGCTGATAAATATGTCCTGCGCATGCCAAAATATATAAAAACAACGCACCAATTCAAAAAAAATTTATCTAATGGATTATATAAATATCAAAAATTACCAAGTGTACATAAACACAAAAATTTTGGACAGGCAATCTATAATTTAATAGACACACAAACACATAAAATTGTGTTATCGATTTGTAAAAAAGCACACGGATTCCCAACAAACGATTTGGTGGACATGCCGCTAACCGAAAAACAAATTCAAAAAGCACAACAAACCGCAATATCAAAAATGCAAATTATCGCATCCGCGCCACAAAAATCGTTTAAACATTTGGTAAATGACTTGAACTATTTAACAAGTACCGATTTTACAATTGACCCCAGTGAAGGAAATTTGCTAATTGATCCCAAATCTAAAAAATTTTATATAATCGATTTACGACCTGTTAAAAAAATTCGAAACATTGGTGATTTAATTTTATTATTACTGACCGATATTCCAAATATGCCAGGAAACAACGAATATTATGATTTAGAATTAAAAATTATCACAAAATTAATAAAAGCAGCAAAATCATGCGGTTTGGTACACCCAAAACAATTAGCAATCAAACCCAGGGCTTTAGAAGTATTAAAATCAAAACCTGCAAAAATAATGTACAAAAACAATTACCACAATATTAAATTAAATAAGAACTAAAAATACCTGTATACGCATTAAATCCGCCATATCGGCGGATTTTTTATTGACGTTTAATTATTGCAATTGCATTTTCTAAAATTACACGTGCAGCCTCGGAATCCAGTTGCTCTTTGATGTCACGCACCCTAACACGTCCCATTGATTCCTGGGCCGATGCCGAAGATAATGTTTCATCCAAAAAACAAATTGGCGTATCTATTTTTTCTGCCAAAGAACCTGCAAACGCTCGTACCATTTTGGTTGTATCTGATTCTGTTCCATCCATCCGTAATGGCAAACCTATTACAATACCAGCAACCCGTTCTTCTTTAATTAACGAAACCACCCTGCTCTGTAAATCATCAGGATTTTTCGCAACGATTGGTTTGCGAGCAAAGACAAAACTGCAACTTTCATCCGTTATCGCAATTCCTGTGCGACGTGCACCCCAATCAATCCCAATAATACGCCCAGAATTAGGAAAATCCTTGAAATCAGGTAAAATCATAGTATAATTCCTTTACTCTACAAATATAGGATTGAAAATGTCATTTAGCAAGCAACAATTACAAAAATTCGCAGACCTAATCAAAATTGAAATATCTGACGAAAAATTAGAAAAAATGAACATCGACGGTGTTGTCGAATGGTTAGATAAATTACAAAAAATCGATACAACGGGCGTTGAACCACTGTTAAACCCATCTGAACACGACCTGCCTATGCGCCCAGATGTCGTGACTGACGGCAATATGCGCGATAAAATCTTGGCAAATTCACCGGACAAGGCGGGTGTATCGCGTGGCTATTTTGCTGTACCAAAGGTCATGGATGCTGATTAACAACGGGGTGTATCATGGCAACAAAATACTATTTATATTTAGAAAATCCTACATTCGACATAACTCGTGATTGTGGAGATATAACCGCCAAACGGGCAAAAACGTTTATCCAAGAACTTGCCAATTTAAACACAATTCCGCGCGAGTCTTGTTTATACGATTTGTCCGTACAGTTATTCTCACACAATGGTCAAAAATATTATTTATGCGGGAACCCAGATCATAAACCAAAACTACGCAAAACATGCAACGGATGGATGACTTTGAAAATAAATATCAAAAGATGCCGTAAATGCCCCACAGAAGATTGTTTAAAAAACATACAATCTGGCAAATGCACTGATGAATTTGCCTGTGCGGTTATCGGTAAAAAATTATTTGCAAACAAATACCAGGGGAAATAAAGTTATGAAAAAATCAAATGTATTTTTAGAATCGTCTTATAACTATCATGCGGGTGAAACAAAACCGTGCGGTCATTGGTCTGTTGAAGAAATGACTGAGTTTCTAAAAAAAATCCAAAACACAGATATTCCTGTCGAATCATGTTTGTCATCTGTATTTGCATCAATACGTGAAAATATATCCATCGCACACGATTATAAGACACATTATGAAAGTTTCACAATTTCGATATACCCAACACGTCAAAAATGCGCAATACGGGACAAAAAAAATTGTCCAAAATGTATTGCCACCGGTACCTGTCGTGATGAATTCGTGATTAATTTAATCGGTAAAAAATTATTTGCTGATAAGTACAAGGAAATAGCGAGATAAGAATATGCCAAAAAAACCTAAATTTTATGATCCGTATCGCTATAAATACATGAATGTTTTGTATTCTTGGGGTGAAGGACGCAGATACTATAAAGAAAAAAGCACAAAACGTATGGATGTGTTGTCTGACCAAGAACAGAAAGTTATAGCGGATCAAATAGCCGAGGCTAATTCGATTAAACAACAAATATCGGACCAAGATGCCTACAATGCAGAAGCAGTAAGAATCGTAAAAAAATATACGTCTATTTTAAAACCTTTATCTGCTGAATACGTCGCTGAATTTTTAATCGCAAATAACATTGCACGTCGTGGCGAGGTTTTACATGGCAGCAACGCTATGAACACCCTTAAAAAAATGCATAAAAAAACTCGCAGTTTGTGTGCATGTACATATCAATGGCATATCCGTGATTGCAAAATAACCGATTTATCTTTTGCCCCAGACAGCGAACACGACTTGGCATACTTTTTGCATCACAAATATGGTGTTTTATTACTGAATCAACATACATACAATCATATTTGGGACAAGATAAAAACAAGTAAAAATTGGAAACAAGAATCACACTATAAAAATTTATTAAAAAAATTTTATGCTGCGGATATAAACCCAAAGACATACGAATAAAAACAAGGAAATAAGATTATGGCAAAAAAAAGAAAATTTCGCGATCCAATGAAATATAAAACCGAAGAGGTTATGCACGGCGGGATTATTGTGAAACAAACACGCAAGGAAAGACGCACAAAACGTATGGCTGATGTATTACAAAAGATAGAGGCCCAAGGCCATTTGCTAGATCATGACTTAAAAGTATTACGCACTAAATTCAATTTGCAAGACTACGTTCCTGATTTTCGTGAACCTGATTCAGAACAAGTTTTACAATTCAAAACAGAGTGTGCTGAAATTGTCGCAAACCACGACGTTATTCTGTCAAGATTGGGCGCAGAATACACCGCCATGTTTTTAATTGCTAATAATATTGCGCGTCGCGGCAAATTATTACACCCCGATACAGCAATTAAAAAATTATATAAAATGCAACACAATGGCAGTATCTATGCATATTTTGCAGAATCGCATATTATAAACAGCACAACACCGTTGCTTTCATATTCTGCGGTTGCTAAACCAAACCTGCACTATTATTTGCATAAATATTATGGGATAACATTGATGGATTATACTATGTATCAATATTGTATGGACCAAATAAATTTACATAAACAACGTGGTAAATATGGCACAAAAGATTTACAACATTATGAAAATTTGGTTAAAAAATTTCATGCTGCTGTCATTAATAACAAAATACAGCAACTGGACGACAGACCTTTTTAAAATATAAAAACAAAAAATAGGAAGAAAGAAATGATTGATTTAACGATACTCGACGCATTAAAAAAATTAAAATCGCGTGAAATCAGTGCGACTGAATTAACACGGGCACATCTTTCCCGCATTGAAAAATTTGGGACTGAATTAAATTGCTATATCACGGTCACACCCGAACGTGCATTGGCGGATGCGGCGGCGGCCGATGAACGTTACGCGCATGGCGAGGCACGCGTTTTGGATGGTATTCCAATCGCAATGAAAGATTTATTCGCAACACGTGGTATTCGCACAACGGCGGCATCACACATGTTGGAAAATTTTGTTCCAGAATATGAATCAACTATTTCACAAAAATACATTGATGCCGGAACAGTATTGTTGGGCAAGGCAAACTTGGACGAATTCGCGATGGGCACATTTTCAAAAACTTCCTATTTTGGTGCCCCGGTCAGTCCTTGGCAACGTTCCCGTAAATTAACCGCCGGAGGTTCATCAGGTGGCACAACATCCGCTGTGGCGGGTGGACTGGCCATGGGTGGAACCGGTACCGATACTGGTGGATCGATTCGTTTTCCTGCATCCATCACGGGACTCGTCGGTGTAAAACCAACATATGGACTATGTTCACGTTGGGGTTGTGTTGCATTTGCATCCAGTTTAGATACCCCAGGTCCAATCGCACGTACCGTTGATGATGCGGCATTGTTGTTATCAATTATGGCCGGGCATGATCCAAAAGATTCAACGAGCAGCCCAAATCAAAATTTTCATGTAGAATCTGAACTGGAACCAATCTTGGGTAATGGTAAAAAATTACGCATCGGGATAATCAAAGAATTCCAAAATGTTGAAATCTCACCAGATATGAAAAAATTATTCGAAGCACGTATCGCTGACTTGAAAGCCAACGGTGCTGAAATAGTAGAGGTTTCAATTCCAAACGTATTGGATGCATTGGCGGCATATTACATAATTGCCCCAGCCGAAGCATCATCAAACTTGGCACGATATGATGGTGTACGTTATGGTTTGCGTGTCGAAGGCAACGATATTTACGATACATTCAAAAAAACACGCGCCGCAGGATTCGGTACCGAGGTTCAACGCCGTATGATTATCGGTACCGCGGTATTATCTTCGGAATCATACGATGTTTATTTTATGCAGGCTGCACGCGTTCGCCGTTTAATTGCCGATGCATTTAATCGTGCCTTTGAACAATGCGATTTAATCGTATGCCCAGCCGGCGCATCAACCGCAATGCCGCTGGATTCTGATTTATCACCATTGGAATACTATGCATTAGATTTGTTCACCGTTGCCATGAACTTGGCTGGTGTCCCTGCGGTCAGCACACCTGCGGGATTGGCCGAAAACGGATTACCATTGGGCATGCAAGTTGTTGGTCGTCGTTTTGATGATTTGCGCGTTTTACAACTAGCAAAACACATCCAGCAATTTGCCAGTGTTGATAATCGTCCAACAATAATAATGGGGGAATAAAAAATGGTGGCCAGAAGTGGAATCGAACCACTGACACAGGGATTTTCAGTCCCTTGCTCTACCAACTGAGCTATCTGGCCATCCGTGAGAAGCATAATATAGTATAAAATTACAAAATGCAAGGAAAAATACGGTATGACAAAAAAATTATTTAAATTTTATACAAATGAAACCGAAGAATTTGAAACTCTGTTTGGTATGATTTTATCAAAAATGGACGCCACCAACACCATAAACCGTGTCGCCCAATATGGAATTCCGTCATCTATAACATTGGATAAAACAGGCAAATTATTAAAAAAATTCTTGCATGATAAATATAAAATGTTCGGTCGTGAATTAAAACAATCTCTGCGTTTTCATAAATCTTATTTATCGAAAAATAACGCACATATATATCAAACACTATGCGATATTTTTGGTCACGATATTCCAACATATCACGTTCGTTTGGATATACAATTGGCCGGTATCAGTAATTGGAATGATACAAATATCAGTATAAATGCGTTTTCATATCTAAATCGTTACAAAGAAAATCACGCATTATTATCACTTATTTGGGAAACTGCATTATCACAAACTTTTATAGATATACGTAAAAAATATTCCGCACGCCAAATCAATGATAAAAAAGTTTGGGCTATTTCAGAATTAACCGCTATCGCAATCTGGAAAATTGAATTTTATAAATATGATTGGGACGGGGTCAACGTTGGTTATCCTGAATTAATACCTTATCAAGACAAAATTTCAAAATTATATAAATCCAGAAAAAATTTTGACGAGTATATTGACTCTGCAGTAAAAATATTCAAAACTATAAAACTAAAATAAAGGGCAAAAAAATGTACACGATAAAAGGAAAAACAGGTGATTGGGAAGTAGTTGTGGGTTTGGAAACACATATCGAAGTGCTGTCCAACAGTAAAATTTTCAGCGGTGCATCTGCTGATTATAATCCAACTGTCACACCAAATACCCAGGTTTCTATGGTTGATGCCGCTATGCCTGGCATGTTGCCAGTATTAAACGATTACTGTGTTGACCAGGCGATTAAATTCGGTCTGGGTATTAATGCGGAAATATCAAAGCGCAGCTGTTTTGCCCGTAAACAATATTTCTACCCTGACCTGCCCCAGGGATATCAAATCACACAACCTGCGGACCAACCACCAGTTGTCGGTCGTGGTTGGGTTGAAATTATCGGCGATGACGGTAATCCCAAAAAGATTTTGATTGAACGTGCACACATGGAACAAGATGCTGCAAAAAATAAACACGATATGCACCCATCAAAATCGTTCGTGGATTTGAATCGTTCTGGGGTTATGTTGTTAGAAATCGTAACTTTCTTGGATGTCAAAAATCCTGAAAACAATTCATATATTACTTCCCCAGATGAAGCGGAAAAATACCTGCGTAAAATTCGTGAAATCGCGCGCGCACTTGGTGTATCCAAGGCCAATATGGAGGAAGGTTCCATGCGTGCCGACGTCAATGTTTCTGTCCGCCGCGTTGGCGACAAAAAATTTGGTACACGTACCGAAACCAAAAACATGGTGTCTTTCAAATTTATTAAAACTGCCATTGAGTACGAAGCAAAACGCCAAGTTGAGATACTTGAAAATGGTGGCACCGTCAGTCAGGATACTATGCGATTCCACCAAGGCGACGGCACAACATCTGTAGAACGCAGCAAGGAAGATGCGTTGGATTATCGTTATTTCCCAGATCCAGATTTGTTGCCATTGGTAATCACCGATGAACGCATTGAACGCATTCGTCGCACTATGCCAGAATTGCCAGAGGCGACCCGTGCACGTTATATCAACACATATGGGTTAAACGAATATGATGCGGCACGCCTGACCGAAACAGTTGATATTTCACATTGGTTTGATACTGCGGTTGGTGGTAAAAACGAACGTGCCAAGGCAATCGCGAACTGGATGATTAGTGAATTATTTGCACATCCTGAAAACTTCGATATAACCAATGAAATTCGTGAACGTCCAGCCGATGAACCACGTATTATCACACCAGAAAACTTGGCTGAATTGGTTGACATGATATCATCTAATGAAATTAATGGGAAACAAGCCAAAGAAATCTTTATCAAAATGTTGGATGGTGAACCTGGCACACCAAAAGAAATTGCAGATAAATTTGGGATGAAACAAATGACTGATGTATCCGCAATTGAAAAAGTTATTGATGAAGTAATTACCAATAATCCGTCCCAGGTTGAACAATACAAATCTGGCAAAGTTGGATTGTTTGGTTTCTTTGTAGGTAACGTTATGAAGGCCACAGGTGGCAAAGCAAATCCAGCTGTTGTAAATGAAATTATGAAAAAGAAATTGGGTTAATCTATGCCAGATATCGTTGTTTTTATTTCACAAAAATTTACAGATGCTGATAAAGAAAAAATCGCAGAATTTATGCGTACACATGAAATAAAAACAACAACCGATATACGCGATGCAACCGTCGTTTTAGAACCTGTGACACACAACACAAATTCAAAACCTTTGTCGGTAATAATTGCCACAGAACCAACTAAACCGATATCAACATTGGCTGATATTGCTGAACAACTTGTGGCTGACACACAGGGGCAACTTTCTAAATTACGGGAAGAGATAAATATAACAATACCAGAAATCGTTACTACACCAATGACATTGCCAAAAAAATCTCATCATCATAAAAAGACGTATCCAAAACAATCGTTAGCTCAATTCAACAGCATAAATAGTATACGCAATAACAAAATATTTAACAGAATCAAACATAAATAACTCGAAAGGAAAAAAAATGAAAATAGTGACTATTATTGAAGACAATCCTATTACCGGCGTTCGTTACGGTGCAGTCGAAGTTCCAGGATACAATAACAATATTCAACGAAGAATGGAAAGATACAACAGATTTCGCAAAACATTAAAATATAGAGCACAAATATCACAACATATAAAGAACAAATAAACATGAAAAAATTCTATATAAAAACTTTTGGTTGCCAAATGAACGTATACGACGGATTGCGTATTGCTGCAATGCTGGAACATCACGGTTTTGTACGTACAGAAGACGTATCAGATGCCGATATTATCTTATTAAACACATGTGCGGTACGCGCCAAAGCAACCGATAAAGTTTATTCTGCATTGGGACGCATTCATCTTGCAAAAAAGCCTGATGCAATATATGGAATTGTTGGATGTGTTGCGCGTGAATCTGGGGCCGACGCATTTAAAAAATTAAAAGATTTGAACTTTGTTTTGGGGCCACAAAGTTATCACAAATTACCAGAAATTTTATCCGATCCAGATATAAAATTATTAGATATAAACCTTGGTGGACTTGAAAAATTTGATGATTTACCACCAATAACACAATCACCGTTGGTTGCATATATACCTGTCCAAGAAGGTTGCAATCATTGTTGTACATATTGCATTGTGCCATACACACGCGGCCCTGAAATATCCAGAAGTTTTGATGATATAATGGCGGAAACAGTGTATGCAGCGAATGTTGGTGCTATTGAAATTTGCTTTCTGGGACAAAACGTAAACGGATACAAATTTAATGACAAAAACGGTAAAACATATCGCCTGTCCGATGTAATAAAAGAAACCGCAAAAATCGATTCTGTAAAAAGAATTCGTTTTACATCCAGTTACCCAACAGAAATGACCGATGATTTAATCGAATTATTTGGAACAGAACCAAAACTTTTACCATTTTTAAATATGCCAATTCAAAGTGGTTCTAATAATGTTTTGAAAAAAATGAACCGCCAATACAACATCGATGAATATATGCGCATAATCGATAAATTCAAAACGATTCGTCCAGACATTCAAATTTCCAGTGATTTTATTGTTGGATTTCCAGGCGAATCTAATGATGACTTTGAACAAACATGTACGATCGCAAAACGTGTTGGATATATTAATTCTTATTCATTTAAATATTCGCCACGCCCACATACTGCGGCGGCAATTATGCCTGACCAGGTTCCTGAAAATATTAAAAGTGAACGTTTAATAAAATTAGATAATATACTCAACGAAAGACAACGTGAATTTAACCTGTCATGCATAGACCAAGTTTTTGATTGCTTGTACGAAGGTCCAGATAAAACAGGTAAACATAAAATATATCGCACCCCATATATGCAACCATGTATCGTAACAACCGATACAACAGCACCTATGGCACGCATAAAAATCACATCCGCGAACAAATCATGCCTGCATGGGAAAATTATTGATTAAAAAGCCAATCTAATATTTGCGGCAACTTTGCCTGTCCAACCAAAGTCTGTATCGACTAAACCAAAAGATACAGTTCCACCTATTTTATCAGAAACTGTCCATGCACCAACACCGATGTTCGTATCAAAATATCCATTTGTATTAACACCTGCACGTAATACGTAACTATACTTCACACCATCCATAAAATAATCAAATCCAACATCACCACCAACACGCACAAAAGAATTCGTATCATGTACATCAACAACCTTTTCAAAATCCGCACTATAATTTATAAACGGCGATAAATATAAACCTGATTCAAATTGGAATTTTGCACCAAAATCAACACCACCATAAACGCCCCAAGCATCAGGATTATTTACTGTCGTATCACCATTTACAACATTATCACAATCTATATTTGAAAAACTGATACCACCAACACCACGTAAAAACATCAAATCATCAATATTATATAAAAACCGCAGATTTCCACCGTATACCACAGATTTAAAATCACTCACTGAATTTTTAAACTCTGCCCCAGAAACGTATAATCCCATTCCCAAAGCCAAACGACCATTAACCTTGGTACCAGAATTTAAATGCACACCAATACCTTGCAAACCATCAGCATTATAATACTCTGGCGTCACAGATAAAAAATATTCATCATAAAAATCAAAAACACCAGATAATTCATGCATATTTACCAATGTCATAGGGCGTAATAACATCTTTGGATTATTAGCAACACCTATCCTGGCAACAGTATTTGCATGCGCTGATTCGCGCGCCACCGCTATATCAGTATTAGACCGCGTACGTGTGATAACACACTGCCCTATTCCATATAAACAATCACCCTGTATATTATAAGCATAATTTGTGTTTTCAGTTTCAGTGGTTATAACTGGGCTCCCTTGTAACGACAAATTATCAAACTGTATAATTTCAACATCATCGCCAGACAAATTATTTAGAAAATCATTAGTTAAAAGAATCGATGTTGTACTTACCTTTTCCAATCTTGTATCTAATTCACCATCAAAATCATTGTCCGCAACCAATGTAGCCATAGAACTTGGATCGCCACCACCTATACTAAAATCAATGACTATTTTACTTGCACTTTGGGAAATTGCATCCAATTTAGACAACAAATATTCACCACCATTAGTTATTATCAATTCATCCCCAGATGCAACTGTTACGGTATACATATCAGCTGGTCCATTAATTGGAACCTGGGCACTATATGCCACACTACAGACCAATATACACATACAACAAACAAATATATTTCTATTCATACAGAATATTCTAATAAAGCATCCATAAAAATAAAAGAAAAAATTCCTATATATCATGGGCATCCATACCTATATAAAAA
>Ga0310696_10000407_pt1 | contig 69560 bp, 46 predicted proteins | sample AusTroGonzalo_MG_4_FD_203885 | JGI IMG/M metagenome (GOLD analysis project Ga0310696, IMG submission 203885) | Bovine rumen microbial communities from tropical cattle in Woodstock, Queensland, Australia - Gonzalo_02 (v2) (version 2) | ecosystem: Host-associated > Mammals > Digestive system >...
CGGTGGGTTGTGCGTCTCCCGGACGTGCGTGTGTTGGACGCCGCGGGCCGTTTTTTCAGGCCGTGGCGGCATTAAAAAACGGCCGGTGCTGTTCCGCGGTTGATGCGCAGGTGCGCTGGCTTTTTTAATTTTCACGAGTGCAATATTCGCGTGTTTTTGGTATAATTCAACATATGTCAGACTTTGGCGACACATCGGCTCTCAAGCCTGGCGATTGTTTCGGCGACTATACCGTTGAACGGCTGCTCGGCAAGGGCGGCATGGGTTCAGTGTATCTTATGCGCACGTCGGATGGGTCGCCTTTCGCCGTGAAAATCATGCATCGGAGCGAGATGTCGCATGATTCGCGCGTCAGATTTGTGCGTGAGGCGGAGTTTGCGATGAACGTCCGCCATAAAAACCTTGTCACGGTGTACGACGTTGGTGAAGATCCCGATACTGGGCTTTGCTACATCATCATGGACTATCTGCCAGGCGGAACGCTGTCCGACAGGATCAAGGAAAACGGCAAGCTGTCCATAGCCGATGCGGTGAAAATAACAATGCACATTGCCGCCGGCCTCGATGTCGCGCACAGAAACGGGCTCGTTCACCGTGACGTGAAGCCAGACAACATAATGTTTGATGCGGACGGCACGCCCAAGCTGGCCGATCTTGGCGTCGCGAAGTTCGGCGAAGACCGCAAGACGATGGTGACGATGACCGGCATGATGATCGGCACTCCAGCCTACATGTCGCCCGAGCAGTTCATCGACTCCCATAGAATAGATGCCCGTTCCGACATATACTCGCTTGGAGTCGTCTTTTACGAGATGCTCGCGGGGAAGCGTCCGAATAGCGGCAGTACGGCCGTCGAACTTCTCGCGAAAGCCGTGAAGGGGGAGCCGTTGCCTGACATCAGGACGGTCTGCCCAGAGGTTTCCGCAGCCATAGCCAATGTGCTGTCCATGATGTGTGCGCCAAAGCCGGATGACCGCCCGGCCACGACCATGGAAGTTTCCGATATTCTTCAAAGGGCTGCGACTGGCAGGTTTGTCATTCCGAAGAAGCCGCCACGTGTCATAGAAGCATGCAAAAAAATACATTGGTTCAAGATCTCTGCGGTCGCTGCCGGCGCTGTCCTTCTCTTGGCGGGCGCGGTGTTTACCTGGCAGGCGTACACTGGCAGACGCCAGGCGAAAACACCCACGTTGTTGAATGTCAATCTGCCGCCGGGCGTCCGGTCGGCAGTCGCCAACGACTATCAATGGTTTTACCGTGAGGAAAACGGGAATGCGGTGCTTTCTGCAGATGGCGATGGCGGCAGATGCCTGTACCCAATGCCTAAGGGGCGTGTAACAGTTCCGACGGAGTTGGACGGACGCAAGGTGACGGTGATTGGCGAGCGAGCATTCGCCAATTGCGACGGCATGACAGAAATCATACTGCCGGAGGGAATCGAGGAGATTCGCGGCTGGAGCTCTTTCGTCGGATGCAGGGGGCTGTCCGAGGTCAGGCTGCCGCAGAGTTTGCAGAAGATCGGATTGTGGACGTTTGAAGGCTGCACTGGGCTCAAGCGCGTCAATTTAATGAATTGCAGCAGTTCTCACAGCGGTTTCGGCTGCCTGTTCGTTGGCTGCCGAGTGCTTGATGAGATACTTTGCTCGCCAGACAACCCGGCGATCTGCTCGAAAGACGGCGCTCTTTATTCGAAGAAAGGCGACGTGCTTCTAGCCTATCCAAAGACTCGTACGGCGGTTTTGCTGCCGTCGGGCGTAAGGGAAATATCCAACAGCGCCCTCGTCAGCATTAATCTCAAGCATGTCAAGATACCGGAAGGCGTCGAATTTGTCCATGGCAACAATTTCGAACATGACGAGATGGGCGTTCTTGAGTCCGTCGAGTTTCCAAGAAGCCTGAAGCGTGTCGGCGAATTCCTGTTCAAGAAGACGGAGTCTATCAAGCGCGTCATCTTCCATGGCGATGCGCCACTCTTCACCCCACCGCCATTTGGATGGACGCCCGCGCAATTCGTCGTTGAAGTAGAGCGAGGATCGAAGGGCTGGAACGGACCGGGGTCCACAAGCCTTCCTCGGCGTTGGCCCGTTGGCGCAGGTGTTGATTCGCGGTCGATACGGTATATCGGCGAGATGGGCGCGCAGCCCACGACCAATCGTGAAGTTCAGATGTCAGACGTTCCGCCAGAGTTTCGCAACGATTTGGAGAAGTTGCGCAGTCGATATACGAGACGAGTCTCTCGCAACAGAAACGGACGTTTTGTGTTCGGAAGGCTCAAGGTGGAAGATTCCTCCATAGAGGGGGTTGCGACTTGGGCATGGCTGAACAAGGACGGCACTTTCACGGCTGCGGCAATCATGGCGGCGAAAGACGGGCTGGTCTTCATGAAAAACGGATATGAGACGCTTGTGGTTCGCCTGGACGACGCCGACAGGCCGTGGAGGGACGACGTTGCGCTCGACTTGGGCACGGTCACTCTGAGGAAGCTTCCTCGAGAGAAGACGGCGACAATCACACTGACGGCGCATTTGCCGAAAGGCGTTGAAAGCGGAACTTTCACGCTTATGCTGGAAAACCGCTCGCCATGCGGAATAGACTGGGGTACGTGGGGTCGCGAGAGAACTTCTCAAGAGGTGGCAAAAGTGCCTTTCTTCAGCGGTAGAAAGGTGACGATTCCAGGTTGCGCGACGGCGCCATATACGCTTATACTGGAAGCAAATGGGTGCCCTAAGTATTCTCGTTTTCAAGATCGTCTTAGTCCTGGCGTAACCGACATAGAAGGGATTTCCCTGATGCGGACAAAGACAGCGTCGTTCGCAATTCGTCCGTATGGCGACAAGGGCGGAGCGTGGAGGAGATGCAAGGTTGCCGTAGATGGCAAGACCCCGCTCATGCTGCTCGACGAGAAGGACAAGTCCGGCAACCGCTGCCGACTCTATTTGAACGCATACGGAGATTCTGGGAAAAGCGTGTTTAGCCATTTTGGATGGGGCAACACTACGTGCGAGGATCTAGGCGCGATGACTGTTGCGGAGTTCGAGCGGCGTGAGAAAGACAATGTCCACCTGGCGACAGACGACAAAAAGCGCAATTCCAAGTTGATTCCCGGACACATCTATCGCTTGAAGAACGACTGGCACTGGCACATTGAGCTAGCGATTGCGTTTGAGTCGTATGAAGAAGCGCCGCAAGGGGGCGCCGACTCTCGGAGCGGCGTAAACCCTGACCTGGAAATCGCTTCTCCTGCGACGCATGTCGCCAAATCGAACGGCTATCACTGGTTCTACAGGCTTGAGGGCAACCGGGCCGTGCTCTGCCGGCGCGACCTCCCGGGCGGCAGGCGGCCATGCGTAGAACGCGCGCCGGAAGGCAGGGTCGTCGTTCCTGGCTCGCTTGATGGACATCGCGTTGTTGCGATCGACGACTGCGCTTTCTTTAACTGCGACAAAATCGTTGAGGTCGTACTGCCGGAAGGATTGGAGGAGATTTGCGGATGGCGGTCGTTTGGCGGATGCAAAAGCCTGAAAGAGTTTGTGTTCCCGAACAGCCTCAAGACGTGCGGAACCTTGACCTTTTACGGCTGCACCAATCTTAAGCGCGTTAACCTTTCCAATTGCACGCGAACCGACAGTGGATTCGGATGCCTGTTCGACAACTGCCATTCGCTTGGCCAAGTGCTTTGCTCTCGCCAGAATCCAGTCGTAACGTCGGTGGACGGCGTCTTGTATTCAAAGGACAAGAAAACGCTTTTGGCCTATCCTAAGACGCGCAAGGAGCTGGCTGTGCTTCCCGCAACGTGCAATATCGCCAACACGGCGCTTGTTAGCCTTCCTTACAGGCATGTAAAAATCCCCGACGGAATCGAATATGTAAGCAGCCACAATTTTGAGTTTGACGAAAGGGGAACCGTCGAAACCGTGGAGTTTCCGCGAAGCCTTAAAAAACTGGGCTTCAGTCAATTCAAGAAGACGACTTCCGCGAAGAGGGTGATTTTCAACGGCGACGCCCCGGAAGTGGAGATGAGCCCATTCTCAGAATCGAAATCCGATATAATAGTTGAAGTCCGGCGCGGATCTAAGGGCTGGAATGGACCGGACTCCACCGATCTTCCAGAGAGATGGCCCGTTGGCGCCGGCGACGACTCGCGGCCGATACGCTATATTGACGATGGTGATGCGCATGCGGATGGCGCCGTGGGGGGATCGGCGACAGTCGTACCGTATGTCTCGAAAAACAAGCTCCATGCCGCATATCGTTCCAAGGACAGGAAGCGCGTCTTCGTGGAGGTATGCCATCAGCACACGCATGACAGTTTCAGAACCCCGCCATATACGATTGACCGGTTGAAGGAAGTCATTAACGACAAGGCGGATATCCTTCTGCTTACACTTGCCCGTTCGAAGGACGGCGTGTTGTTTTCGGCGGAGAGGGAGAACATCGAAAACATATCGACAGGCACGGGAAGCTTTGGCGACTATACGGCGGCTCAGCTGAAACGCATGAATGTTAAGCATCGTGGGCTGTTGACGACAGAGGGGTTCGCAAAACTGGAGGATATGATTCGCGTTGGGAAAGGCAAGATACTTTTCAAGATCTGCGGCTTCCGCGAATATGCCAAGGAACTTGATGAGTTGCTGGAAAGGCTTGATGCGTGGGAGTCTGTCATGGTGGAGTCGTGGGAGCTTCCTGCGGACAGAAATGTGTGTTCTCCGCGGATGTGGAGCAATATCCTTTCCGGAAAGCTGCAGGTTACGGCATTAGGAACCTCTTTTGCGGATTGGAGAGAGGTGGAAACGGAGTGCACGGCTTATGGCGGGAACGAAGATTTAAAGGCGCGAGGCATGCTGGGCATCCCGCAGCGAGTCTTTGGCGCGTTTACGTATGATCCGGGCACTGGCGACAGGACGGATGACGAGGCGGGCTGGGAAAAGGCTCTCAAGGATGGGATTACGGTGTTCCGAACAAATCGCCCAAAGAAACTGATCAAGTTTCTCAAGAGGCACAATCGAAGAAAAGGTGGATGATGACACTAAGTGGCGTGAATGTGGTATAATTTACGTACACGTAAATTTGATGGAGTTTGACATGGTTTTTGACATAGCGAAGAAGAAGGCGTTTGTCTGCGATCTTGACGGCACTCTTTTCATGGGGCCAAACCCCATAGTCCCCGCCGTCGATTTCGTCATTAGGCACACGAACTCGGGCAGATTCAAGTTCTTCTACCTGACGAACAACACGTCGAAGTGTCCCGACGAATACATGAAGAAGATATCCGGCGCGGCGATTCCCGTTGTCGAAAGCCAGATACTTACGCCGCTAATCACCCTAGAGGCGTACATACGCGAGAAGGGGTACAAGAACGTGTTCATCCTTGCGAGCGAGAAGGTGACGGCGCACATGAGCGATCGGCTCGCCGACGCGGGCGTCCGCTTCGGGTACGACCCGGAGGAGAACGAGCTCATCGCGCTTACGTACGACAAGGAGCTTACGTACGACAAGCTCGCCAAGGCGACGTCGCTCTGGAACATGCGCAACTGCCCGCCGTCGCCGATGTGCCCGATACGTACGAAGAACCAGGCGCCCGTCGATTTCGTCGCGACGCATCCGGACAACTGCTGTCCGTCCGAGCGCGGCCCGATACCCGACATCGGCGGCATGATGAAGTTTCTCGAGATCACTAACGGCATGAAGCCGAGCCACGTTTTCGGCAAGCCTTCGCCAACGCTTCTCGCGCCGGTGCTCGCCGAGTTCCGTCCTGAGGAAATCGCGGTCGTCGGCGACAGGCTCTACACCGACAAGGCGATTGCGGACAACGCGGGCGTCGATTTCGTGTGCGTTCTCTCCGGCGAGACGACGACAGGCGACCTGGCAAAATACAAGGGGACGCCGCCTGCCATAGTTGTGGAGACTTTCAACAAGGTCGAGGAACAATGAGGATAACTTTCTACGGCGCCGCGCAGACGACTACGGGATCGATGCATCTCGTAGAGGCGAACGGCAAGCGGATACTGCTTGACTGCGGTCTTTACCAGGGACATCGCAAGGAGGCGTTCGAGAAGAACCGCAATCTTCCGATTGACGCTTCGACAATAGACTACGTGATACTTTCGCACGCGCACATCGACCACTCCGGAAACCTTCCGCAGCTCGTGAGGCAGGGTTTCAGGGGGCGCGTCTTCGCGCGCCAGTCGACGACCGAGCTTTGCGACGTAATGCTGCGCGATTCGTGCTTCCTGCAGAAGCGCGACCTTGAGTACGTGAACAAGAAGCGCCGCAAGGAAGGCAAGAAGCTCTTCGAGCCGCTCTACGAGGAGTCGGACGTGAACGCGCTCATGCACCTCTTCGAGCCTACGCACATGCACGAGCCGCGCGAGATATGCAAGGGCGTGACGCTTGAGTTCTTCAATGCCGGACACATCCTCGGGAGCGCCCTCGTACAGCTCGACATAAAGAACGACCATGGGCGCAACCACAGGCTTCTTTTCTCCGGCGATCTTGGGCAGCCGAACCAGCCCATACTGAGGCACTACGAGTATCCAGCGGGCGCGGACATCCTGATTGTCGAATCGACCTACGCCGACAGGCTTCATCCTTCGGCAGACGACGTCGAGGCGAGGCTTGAGGCGCATCTAAAATACATTGACCGTCACAATTCCAAGCTTCTGATACCGGCGTTTTCAGTCGGCAGGACGCAGCAGATCATCTACTACCTCAACAAGCTTCGCGAAAAGAACAAGGTGCCGCGCGAGGTCAAGATATACCTCGACTCCCCGCTTTCGCAGAAGGCTACGGCCATATATGCGAACCACAGGGAAGTCTACAACGACGAGGCGCGGCGGATGATATCCGAGGGGAAGGACCCGTTGTCGTATCCCGGCATGGTGTTCGTCGGAACGCCGGAGGAATCCATGGCGCTCAACGAAACTCCCGGCCCCATGATAGTGATCGCGGCGAGCGGAATGTGCGAGGGCGGGCGCGTCCTTCACCACCTCAAGCACTGCGTGCAGGATCCAGACAACATAATCCTCGTCTGCGGCTTCCAGGCGGAGAACACGCTAGGCCGGCGCATCGTGGAAAAGCGCGAGAAGATAAAGGTCTTCGGAGAGGAGGTTCCTCTTCTTGCGAAGGTCGATGTCATAAACGCGCTCTCCGCCCACGCCGACCGCAGCGGGCTTACGGACTGGATCTCCGAGGTGAAGGACAACGTTCGCCATGCGTTCGCCGTCCACGGCGAGCCCGAGAAGGTCGCGGCGATGGCGGAGCTTCTCAAGGAGCAGGGCATCCGCAACGTCGCGGCGCCACTTCCAGGCCAGACTTATAGGTTCGACTGAAGACGTCACGGAAAGGTGTCGGAGGTTCGACTATTATGGTATAATACGCACTTATGAAGTGTGAACTGTGCAAGAAGGCCGACGCGGCATGCGCCATAACGAGGGAGCGCGAGGACGGAGAGGAAGAGGAGCTCTACGTCTGTCACGAGTGCGCCAAAGCGGAGCGTCAGCGTCGCAAGGCGAATAGCCAGAGGACCCGCAAGATATCCGGGCTTCCACCTGGCGTGTCGATGAGCGTTACCGAGATTTCCCATTCATCCGAAGACGGAGAGGAAGGCCCGCCGCCAATCATCGGCGCGATAATGGAGGCTTTCAGCGACATGGTGGACGGCATCGAGAAGCGCGTCCACGGCGAAGAGAAGACGGCGAAGCAGGAGAAGAAGCTTTCTGAATTTTCCCTGGGGCGCATCACGCATGATTTCCGCGTCGGCGACCGCATTCATCTGGAAGGGCTGCACCTCATCGGCGAACTTGAAGCCGTCAAGCGCGCAATGCACGCGCTCGGCATGGAGCTTTCTGGCGTCTCGGCGGACGGCGTGAACGACGCCGGTCACGCGTACCGCCTCTTTTACGGCGAGTCGTCCGCAAGGGCGAAGCGGGTCGTCGAGGACATATTGCGCGAAGAGGAAAACGCCCGAATCCGCCTGCGCGACGAGATGCAGCGCGTGTTCGGCGACTCGGCGTGCCGTGCTCTTGCGGTCTTGAAGAACTGCCGCCTGCTTTCGTCCGGCGAGTTGTTTGACCTTCTCTCCCCGCTGCGTCTCGCGGCGATGGACGGGAAGATCGAAGGCATTACCAAGGACGAGATCGACAGCATGATGACAAGTCTCGACATCTCCAGCTCCGACGAACAGCTTTCTCCGGATGAGCGAGACAGGGCGGATGCCGAACGGGCGGACGAGATGAACAAGAGATTTGAAGAGGTGATGCTAGATGACGTTGTCTAAGAATGCGATAGACGCTGTGAACGCCGCGATGAGCTGTGCAAGGCAGCTCGGGCACGATCACGTCGGCGCGGAACACATTCTGCTTTCCATCCTCGCCATCCCGAAGTGCGGCGCGTCGCAGAGGTTTCTTTCGCTGGGCCTTGCGCTTGAAGACTTGACCGAGACGTTGCGGCAGATGGTACAGTCCGAAGAAGGCGGCGTGATGCAAAGAGGCGCGCTGCCCATATCGTCCCGCACGAGGAAGATTCTCGAAATGGCTGAGCTGGACGCCGGCAAGGGGAATGTCGTGACGACCGCCCACCTCGTTCTCGCCATGATGCGCGAAGGCGAGAACGCCGCCGCGCAACTTCTTTTCAACGCAGGCGTGACAGTCGAGAAGTTCATTGCGGCTGGAACGCAGGGCGGCGGAGGGGACGCGGCGCAGCCTGCGGAAGGCGGGAACGCCGAGAACGCTCCGAAGAAGGGCGCGAACGGCAAGCAGCAGAAGACGCCTACGCTCAACACTTTCGGGCGCGACCTCACCGACCTCGCACGCCACGGCAAGCTCGACCCTGTGATCGGACGTGCGAAGGAGCTGAAGAGGATTATCCAGATACTTTCACGCCGCACGAAGAACAACGCCGTCCTGATCGGCGAGGCTGGCGTCGGAAAAACCGCTGTAGTCGAAGGGCTCGCCCAGGCGATCCATCGCGGCGAAGTTCCTGAGAGGATGCAGTCCAAGCGCGTCATCGCGCTCGACATGGCGCGTCTCGTCGCTGGCACGCAGTATCGCGGACAGTTCGAGGAGCGCCTTAAGAAGGTGATCGACGAGACGCGGCGTGCGGAGAACGTGATTCTTTTCCTAGACGAAATCCACACGATGGTCGGCGCTGGCGGCGCAGAGGGCGCGATGGACGCGGCAAACATCCTTAAGCCTGCGCTCGCGCGCGGCGAATTGCAGTGCGTCGGTGCGACTACGCTCAAGGAATACCACAAGTCCATCGAGAAGGACGCCGCGCTCGAGCGGCGCTTCCAGTCCGTCCAGGTTGACGAGCCGACGATTGCCGACACTGTCGAGATACTGAAGGGCATCGCGCCAAAGTATTCCGAGTACCACTCCGTCGCATATTCCGACGCGGCGATTCGCGCGGCGGCGGAGCTTACGGCGCGCTATCTTCCCGCGCGGCAGCTGCCTGACAAGGCGATTGACGCGATGGACGAGACGGGAGCGCGCATCAGGGCCGCCGCAAGTGCGCGACCCGCGAACCTTACCGCGATGCAGGAGAAGATAGACACGCTTCGCGGCAAGAAGGATTCCGTCGTCGCCGCAGGCGACTTCGACACCGCCGCGAAATTCCGCGACGAATTGCGCGTCGCCTCCGAGAAATTCCAGAAGGCGTTGTCCGAGTGGAAGAAGGAGCACTCCGAAACCACGATAGACGTTTCCGAGACCGATGTCGCGGAGACGGTTGCAGCGATGAGCGGCGTACCCGTCGAGAAGATAAGCGTAAACACCGCCGAGCGCCTGCTTGGCATGGAAACCGCTCTCGGCAAGGCCGTGATAGGGCAGTCCCACGCAGTCGCCGCAATCGCGCGGGCGCTGCGCAGAAGCCGCGCATTGACAGCGGATCCGAAGCGTCCGATTGGCTCGTTCCTTTTCCTCGGCCCCACGGGCGTCGGCAAGACGCATCTTGCGAAGATGCTGGCGGAGAGGGTGTATGGCGACGAGAAGGCGCTCATCACGCTCGACATGTCGGAGTTCCAGGAGCGCTATTCGTCGTCGCGACTCGTCGGCTCGCCACCGGGATACGTTGGCTACGACGAGGGCGGACAGCTCACTGAGAAGGTCAGGAGAAGGCCGTATTCTGTCGTGCTGTTCGACGAGTTCGAGAAGGCGAACGGGGATGTCATGAACATGCTTCTCCAGATTCTCGACGAAGGCAGGCTCACCGATGGACAGGGCCGCGTAATCGACTTCCGCAACACGCTCATCATCTGCACGGCCAACCTCGGGTTCGATTTCGTGCGCGAAGGGCGCACGATGGGCTTTGCAAAGGAAACGGCCGAGACGAGCTTCGACGTTCTCAAGGAAAAGCTTCTCTCCGAGGCAAAGCGCACGTTCCGTCCCGAGCTTCTCAACCGCTTCGACGAGACGGTCGTCTTCCGCAAGCTTGAGAAGGACGACATGAAGTCTATCTTGCTTCTTGAGCTGGACAAGCTCGCGGAGCGGCTAAAGGAATCTCACATAGCATTGACCTTGGATGACAAGGCGCGTGATTTCCTTGCGGAGAAGGGCTACGACAGCGCCCTCGGCGCAAGGCCGCTTCGCCGCGTCGTGCAGGAGTTCATCGAGGATCCTCTCGCGGATCTCATACTTTCAGGCAAGGCGAAAGCACGCATACGCGGGCGTCTCGACAAGGACGGTTCGCGCATACGTTTCCAGTCAGACAATTCCAGGAGAAAAACAAAATGATTCTGCTTCTTGGTTCGAACGCATATTCACCGTTCAGGATGGACGCTCTAAGGGACGCCCTCGCTAAGGCCGATCCGGCGCTCGCAATGGTGAAGATCGACGCAAAATGGGTCTATGCCCTTGAAACCGGCGACGGCGACGTCGTCGCCGAAGACCTTGAGCGCGCGGCTTCGCTGCTTAACGCCCGACTCGGCGACGCACCGGAGGTCGAACCTGTCGTGGGCGACGGCGCGTTCTTTGTCTTTCCGCGCAAGGGCACGATATCGCCGTGGAGTTCGAAGGCGACGGACATCTTCCGCAACTGCTCGCTAAAGTCGATACGCCGCGTCGAAAGAGGAATCATCTTCCACACGTCGCCGTCGATAAAGGGCGCGGCGCTTCTCGCTCTCCATGACAAAATGACGGAGGGCGTCTATGACGACATACGCGACCTCTTCGACATCGGCGAGCCGCGTCCCGGACGCGTTTACGACGTTCTGGAAAAGGGCGTCGCGGCGATTCGCGAAGCGAACGACGAGATGGGCCTTGCCATCAGCGAGCAGGAGATGCAATATCTCGCCGACGCGTTCGCGAAGGCTGGACGCAACCCGACGGACACTGAGCTTACGATGTTCGGCCAGGTCAACTCCGAGCATTGCCGCCACAAGATCTTCGGCGCGGAGTTCATCATCAACGGAAAGCGTCAGCCGAAGTCGCTCTTCGAGATGATCAAGAACACGCACAAGAAGCGTCCGAAAGACACGCTCTCCGCGTACAAGGACAATTCCGCCGTCGTCGCCGGCTTCCCGACTTCCATATTCGCGGCGGATCCTGCGACGCATAAATACGCTTTCAAGAAAGACAGCCTCGATCAGCTTATGAAGGTCGAGACACACAACCATCCGACAGCGATCTCGCCGTATCCCGGCGCGGCGACGGGAGTTGGCGGCGAGATCCGCGACGAGGCCGCGACAGGTTCCGGTTCGCGCACGGTTGCCGGAATCTGCGGCTTCATGGTTTCCAACTTGCGGATACCAGGCTATCCGCAGCCGTGGGAGCGCGTCTTCGCAGATTTCCCGACGCGCCTTGCGACGCCGCTTCAGATAATGACCGAAGGGCCGATAGGCGGCGCGGCGTTCGGCAACGAATTCGGGCGTCCGCAGCTCTGCGGCTTCTTCCGCACGTACGAAGGCGAAGTCGCGGGAACGTTGCGCGGCTACCACAAGCCGATAATGCTTGCTGGCGGCATGGGCGTGATTCGCCGCAGCCAGGTAGAGAAGAAGCCTGTCGTAACGAAGGCCCTCATCGTGCAGATCGGCGGGCCTGCGATGCGCATCGGGCTTGGCGGCGGCGCGGCGTCCTCGATGATGACGGGGACCAACTCCGAAGCTCTCGACTTCAACTCCGTCCAGCGCGGCAACGCAGAAATGCAGCGTCGCTGCCAGGGCGTGATCGACGCGTGCTCGGGGCTTGGCAAGGCGAATCCGATTCTCTCCATACACGACATCGGCGCTGGCGGGCTTTCCAACGGCTGCCCGGAGCTTGTCGAGGCGACGGGCGGAAAATTCGAGCTTCGCAAGGTTCCGAACGAGGAGCGTTCGATGAACCCGATGGAGATTTGGTGCTGCGAGGCGCAGGAGCGCTACGTGCTCGCGCTCAAGCCGGCCGCAAAGGATTTCTTCGAGTCGCTCTGCCGCAGGGAGAGGTGTCCTGTCGCGTTCATCGGCGTTGCGACTGGCGACGGACAACTCGTCCTTTCCGACGACCACTTCGGCGACAAGCCGATTGACATGGATATCAAGGTGCTGCTCGGCAAGCCTCCGCGCATGGTGCGCAAGGTGAAGCGCGTGAAGACGAAGACGACTCCGGCGACCTTTGCTGGCGTGAAGCCAATCGACGCTCTTACGCGGATACTGCATCTTCCGGCGGTCGCCGACAAGACGTTCCTCGTCACAATCACCGACCGCACCGTTACTGGACGCGTCGCGCGCGACCAGATGGTCGGCAAGTACCAGCTGCCTGCGGCGGACTGCGCCGTGGCGACGATGGGCTACAAGACTTTCGAGGGACAGTCCATGGCGACAGGCGAGCGCTCGCCGATTGCGCTTCTCGACGGACCGGCCTCCGGACGCATGGCGGTCGCCGAGGCGATCACGAATCTTGCGGCGGCGGATGTCGGCGACATCTCTCAGATCAGGCTTTCCGCAAACTGGATGGCGCCCTGCGGCGATCCCGGCGAAGACGCGATACTCTACGATACCGTGAAGGCGGTAGGCATGGAGTTCTGTCCGAAGCTCGGCGTTTCCATTCCGGTCGGCAAGGATTCCTGCTCGATGCATACGACCTGGACGGATTCGAACGGCGAAACGAAGAAGCAGGTCGCACCGCTCTCGCTCGTCGTATCCAGCTTTGCGCCGGTCAGCGACGTGCGGCTCACGCTCACGCCGGACCTCAAGCCGGAAGGCAAGGACGAATACTCGACGCTCGTCTATGTGAATCTCGGCGCCAAGGACAAGTTCCCGCTTGGCGCGACAGCGCTTGCGCAGGTTTACGGGCAGCTTGGAGACAGCCACGCCGATGCGGACGCGCCGACGCTGAAGAGGTTTTTCAACGCGATGCAGAAGATCGTCAGGGGCAAGCTTGCGAAGGCGTACCACGACCGCAGCGACGGCGGCATCGCCGTAACGCTCGCGGAGATGGCGATTACGGGCGGGCGCGGACTCGTCGCGGCGCTTCCCGACGGCGACGCCCTTGAGCAGCTCTTCAACGAACAGCCCGGTGCGGTGCTCCAGGTGACGGACAGCCTCAAGGCCGATCCGAAGAAGACAAACCTCCAGGAGGTGTTGAAGATATTCAAGGCGGCGCGTGTAGAGGCATGGGTCATCGGGGCCGTCGTTCCTGGGTCGCGCGAATTCAAGATCAGGGTCGGTCAGCGCATGGCGATCAAGACCGACATCACGTACCTTCGCCGCTGCTGGAGCGAGACGACCTACAGGATGCAGGCTTTGCGCGACAATCCCGTCTGCGCGAAGGAAGAGTACGACAACGCATTGGACGCGAACGATCCCGGAATGAATTTCAAGGTGACGTTCGACCCCGACGCCAACCCTGCTAGGGCATCGAAGACTTCTAGAAAAGTCAAATCGGCTCCCAAGATGGCCATTCTGCGCGAACAGGGCGTGAACGGACATATCGAGATGGCGGCGGCGTTTGCGCTTGCCGGCTTCGAGAGCGTCGACGTGCACATGAGCGATCTTATCGCAGGGCGCGTGGACTTGAAGGACTTCAAGGGACTCGTCGCGTGCGGAGGCTTCTCGTATGGCGACGTGTTGGGGGCTGGCTCCGGCTGGGCGAGGTCGATACTCTACAATGATCGCCTCAAGGAAATGTTCAAGAAGTTCTTCCATCGTCCCGACACGTTCTCTCTCGGCGTATGCAACGGATGCCAGATGCTTTCGCAGCTCAAGGACATCATTCCCGGCGCGGAGAAGTGGCCGAAGTTCGTGAAGAACATGTCCGAGCAGTTCGAGGCTCGGTATTCTACGATAGAGATCGAGGAATCGCCTTCGATCTTCTTCAAGGGCATGGCGGGCTCTCGGCTTCCCATAGCCGTTGCGCACGGAGAAGGGCGCGTGTGGACCGACGGCTTCGCGCCTGGAATCTGCGCGGCGCACTTCGTTGACGGCTACGGCAGGGCGACGACGCGCTATCCGTACAATCCGAACGGATCGATCGGCGGACAGACCGCGTTCACGACGACGGACGGCAGGGCGACGATAATGATGCCCCACCCTGAGCGCGGCTTCCGCGCATGCCAGCTTTCGTACAACGACGGAACGTTCAAGTCGGCGGGTCCGTGGATGATGATGTTCCGCAACGCATATTGCTTTGCCATGGCACATTAACTTACGGTACGTCAACCATGCACAAGAGTCCTGAGGCCGAGCCTCATAAACTAGGTCGGTATCTTTCGCCGCTTTCAGCTTGGGCGCTTTCGTTTGGATGCGCCGTAGGCTGGGGCGTGTTCGTAATGCCGGGGACGACGTTTCTCCCGGTGGCGGGTCCGCTCGGCACGCTCATAGGACTCGGCATAGGCGCGGCGATCATGTTCCTGCTGGGGCGCAACTACCACTACCTCATACAGAACTTTCCCGAGGCCGGCGGTGCATACGGCTACGTAAAGCGCGTCTGTGGAGGGGATCACGGCTTCATCTGCGGCTGGTTCCTAATCCTCACCTACGTTGCAATCGCGTGGGAAAACGTAATTGCGTTCGCGCTCATAGGGCGGCATCTCCTCGGCGGCCTCTTCAGCTTCGGCTTCCACTATCATGTCGCAGGCTACGACGTCTATGCGGGCGAGGTGCTGCTTTCCGTTGTCGGGATTCTGTTTATAGGCGGCGTGTTCCTCTTCGGCAAGCGTCTCGCCGCGAGGCTGCAGACGCTCTTCGCGCTCGTCCTTTGCGCCGGCATAGCCGTATGCGTCGCAGTGGTGTTCATGAAGTACAATGGCGGAATCGCAGGCTTTGTCGGTTCCACCCCCGCGTTCGCGAACGGGAATTCCTCTGCGCTGCAGGTATTCGCCATAGTCGTGCTGGCGCCATGGGCGTTCGTCGGATTCGAGTCGGTTTCGCATTCCGCCGAGGAGTTTGCGTTTCCGAAGCGAAGGACTGTGGGAATAATTGTTTCATCTCTTGTCTCGATAGCGGTAGCCTACATAGCGCTTACGTTCGTCGCGGCGTCGACTTGCCCGAATGGCTTCGCAAACTGGCGCGACTACATAGCGGCGCTAGACATATTCGACGGCCTTGAGTCCCTGCCGGTGTTCTACGCAGTCAAGAGGTCCATCGGCGGGGCTGGGCTTGTCATTCTCTGTGTAACTGCTCTTGCCTCGATTGCGACCGGATTGATAGGCAACGTCGTCGCCTCAAGCCGCGTCCTGTATGCGATGTCGCGTGACGGCCTCCTTTGGGAGCCGTTCAGCCGACTTGACCGCGACGGCAGCCCGCGCAATGCGATTGTCGCAACAATCGCCGTCTCCTGCCTGATCCCGCTTGTTGGTCGCACAGCTGTCCGCTGGATAGTTGACATTACGACAGTTAGCGCGTGCATTGCGTATGGGTATGTTTCGTACTGCACGCTCATGGTGGCGTGGAAGGAGGGGCGTCGCTATGTCATGGCGAGCGGTCTTGTTGGCGTGATCATCTCCACCGTGTTTCTGATATATTTCCTCTTCCCCAATTTATGGGTCGTCGATGCGCTTGCGCCGGAGTCGTACTTCATCCTTTCGGCGTGGAGCATCGTCGGGATTGTCGTGTTCCGCGGCGTGTTCGGCCGCGACCGGCATGGACGGCTCGGCACATCCATCATGGCGTGGATGGTGCTGCTCTTTTTCATCTTCTTTTCCGGTCACATGTGGAACCGCCAGAAGACGCGCCAGCTGACCGACGTGGTGGTGAGCCAGATCAGCGAGCGCTATGCGCCGATCGACAAGGACGGAAGCGTCACGGAAGAGGAACGAGCGGCTCAGTCGTTCCTCAAGAACCAGGAGGACTGGGCCAACATGGAGCTCTCCCGCTACAACCTGATCCAGATCGCCCTCATGCTTGTCGCCCTCGTCGTCATGTACAGCATCTATTCGATGATATCGCGACGCGAGAAGGAGGCGGCGAAGGCAAAGAGCTACTTCTTCTCAACGATCAGCCACGACATACGCACGCCCCTCAACGCCATCGTCGGTTTTTCGCAGATGCTGAAGCTGGGCTTCAAGACGAAAGACGAGAACGACGAGGCGATCGACTCGATTCTAATAGGCAGCAAGTCGCTCCTGTCGTTTGTGAACGACATACTTGAACTTTCTCGTCGCGAAGCTGGCGACTCGGAGATTTCGCTCATTCCAACTGATTGCGGCGCTCTTCTGCGCGAAGTCGAGGAGGCGTTCCGCATCGGTACGCCGAAGGCGGGCGTTGAGATGCGCACCGCGATAGAAGAAATGCCTCAGTTGCTCGTGGACCCGCTGCTCTTGCGGCACATTGTATCCAATCTTGTTTCCAACGCCGTGAAGTTCACGGAGAAGGGGCGTATCGAAGTAAGGGGACGATTCGAATATGACGACGATGCGGGAACCGACACGAAGACCGGCACGCTGATCGTCGAAATAGAAGATACTGGCATCGGCATTAGCGACGAAGACAAAGCGAAGATAATCTCCCCTTATATGCAGACAGAGTCTAAGATCGCGCGGAACGGGGGAACGGGGCTAAGTCTGGCCATCTGTCGCCAAATGGCCGAGCAAATGGGCGGTGAGATGTCTTTCGATTCCGAGCTCGGCAAGGGTTCGACGTTCCGAATCACGATAACGAAAGTAGCGGTCGCGGAAGAAAAATCGAGAATGGAAAATGGAGAATGTAGAATGAAAGAGGAGAGTTCCGCAATTCTACATTCTACATCCTCAACTTTACATTCTTCAGCTCCTCGCGTCCTCCTGGTGGACGACCAGAAGATGAACTTGACCGTGCTAAAGGCGATGATCAAGCGCGTCGGCGGATTCGAGATCGAGACGGCGGCCAACGGACGCGAGGCGCTCCAGCGTCTCCAGAACCCAGACATGCCGAAGATCGACGCGGTCTTGACCGACATGTGGATGCCTGAGCTGGACGGCGAGGGTCTTGCCAAGGCGATCCGCGCCGATGCGAAGCTTGCGAAACTTCCTGTACACGTCATCACTGCCGATGTCGAACTTCAGGAAAACTACGCAGAGAAGGGTTTTGACAGCATTATCCTAAAGCCCGTAACCGTCGGCAATCTCGGGCCTCTCCTTGTTGGGCTTACAGAAATTAAGAACTGATCGTGCAGGACTACATCTATTCGGCAATCGCCTTTGTGGCGATGGCAATTCATCTGATTATCAACTCCAGCCTTCGCCCTGGCAAGATGGTGGTTTCCGCTCGCGGCGTACGCGAATACCATTGGTTTCTGAAGAGCGTCTTCGCCTATTACATAGCGGACGCGGGATGGGGTGTCTTTGCGGGACTTCGCTGGACGAAGGTCCTGTACGTCGATACGATGTTCTACTTCATCGCCATGGCCTTGACCGTTCTCGCGTGGTGCCACTTTGTTGCCGTCCACCTGGATCTCAGCAAGTGGAAGTCGCGGGCCCTCTCGTGGTTCGGATATGCACTTCTGGCCTTGTACGTCGTGCTGCTTGCGGCAAACGTATTCAACGACTGCCTTTTCCATTTCGACGCGCAAGGCGCATATGTCGCAGGATTCGTACGCGGCCTCATTTTCTATCCATTGGCGGTATTGAACGTTTTGATGGGCGGCTTCGTGTTGGCGAGAACCCTTGGCAGCCGCGGACAGGAGCGCAAGCGAAACATGGTGACGCTCTTCTTCTGCCTCACCATGGCGGTGGCGATCGTATTTCAGATCATCTGGCCGCTCTGGCCGTATTATGCGCTCGGCTGCCTGATAGGATGCTGTTTCTTCCATGTCTTCGTCGTTGAGGACGAACGCGACGAGCTGCGGCGGGTAGTGTTCGAGCGAGAGGAGACGGAGAAGCACGCGGTCGAGCTCGAGAAGGCCCTTGAACGCGCTCGCGCCGCCGAGAAGTCGAAGAACATGTTCTTCAGCATCGTGAGCCACGACATCAGGACGCCTCTCAACGCGATACTCGGCTATTCGGAGCTTCTTCAGAAGGGCATCGAGAGCGAGTCCGAGAGAGAGGAGGCGCTGAAGTCAATCCAGTCAAGTGGCACTACGCTTCTTGAACTCGTCAACGACGTCCTGGACCTCGCGAAGATGGATGCAGGCAAGATGACGCTCAGTCCCGAGCCTGTGCAGCTGGCCAAGTTGACGGACGAGGTGTTCGCATCCTTCCACATGGCTGCGGATGGAAAGGGACTTAAGCTAGTCAACCGTACGGCGGATGTGCCGACGCTCTCCCTTGACGAGCATCGCTTCCGCCAGATTCTCTTCAACCTGGTCGGCAACGCCGTCAAGTTCACGGCTAAAGGCTCCGTGGCGGTCGCTGCGTCGTATGTTGACAGGGCCCTTCAAATTTCGGTGTCTGACACAGGCTGCGGGATTCCGGCCGACATTCTGCCGCGCATACTTGATCCGTTTGTGCAGGTTCAGGATGCGAGCCATTCCGCCGACCGGGTCATAGGGACGGGGCTGGGGCTCTCGATCTGCAGAAGCCTAGTAGATGTCATGGGCGGCGAACTCGTCGTCGAGAGCGAGCTTGGCAAGGGCTCGACTTTCAGTATCGTGGTTCCTGGGGTAGAAGCGGTTGGCGGGGCAACTGGGACTACCGGGACCACCGGGACGAACGGGACAGGCGACTTGAAGTCCGCCCCGACAGTCTCGTCCGTCGCGTCCGTCCCGGTTGTCCCGTCTTCCTCCCGCATCCTTGTCGTCGACGATTCGCAGGTCAACCGTTCGGTCCTGACAGCCTTTCTGAAGAGGGCGGGCGTTGCCTCCATAGACCATGCGTGCGACGGCGAGGAGGCACTTGGGAAAATCGACTCTGCGACGAAGGCGGGCCGTCCGTACGATTTCGTATTCTCGGATTTCTGGATGCCGAACATGAACGGGCTGGAGATGATTGAGAAGCTGCGCGCCGATTCGCGCTTCGGCAACCTCCCCGTCTTTGCGTTGACGGCGGATACGGAGATTAACGGCGACAAGCGCACCAAGCTCTTTACGGGTATTCTTCTCAAGCCTATAACATATGACAAACTTATAGACGTGTTTAAATGATGATGGACAGAAAAGAAACAGAACCAGCAACAGGAATCGGGCGGTATCTGTCGATGCTCACGGCGTGGGGTCTTTCGTTCGGATATGCAGTCGGATGGGGCGCGTTCGTTATGCCGGGGGTGGAGTTCCTGCCGTCGGCAGGTCCGCTCGGGACGGTTATAGGCATCGTCATTGGAACGCTCGCAATAGGCATTATCGGCTGGAACTACCACCGCATGGTCTCGTCGAATCCAGGACCTGGCGGAGCCTACGCCTACGCGCAGAAGGCGTTCGGCTCTGACTACGGCTTTATCACGGCATGGATGCTGACCCTCGCATACATGGCGATTCTCTGGGCGAATGCGACAGCCCTCGTGCTGCTGGTCCGCTACATGTTCGGCGACGTTCTGCAGTTCGGCTGGCATGACACCCTCGCGGGCTTCGACATCTATCTCGGGGAGGTCCTGCTCTCTGTCGCGGTGATGCTCGTCGCGGGCGGAGTGTGCCTGTGGCGCAAGCGGCTTGCGGGGCGCGTGCAGGCCGCGTTCGCGGCATTCATGCTGATCGGCGTATCCGTCTGCTTCTTCTTCGCGCTCTCGCGCCACGAGGGCGGGCTCGCTTCTATGGCGCCTGCGTTCGCGTCCAGCCCAAAGCCGTTCCTGCAGATCCTCGGCATCCTCGCCATGATGCCGTGGGCGTTCGTCGGCTTCGAGGCGGTCTCGCATTCCTCGGCGGAGTTCTGCTTCCCGGTGAAGAAGCTGTGGGGCGTACTTGTCGCGGCAATCGCCGCGTCCGCCGCGATGTACCTGATGCTCGTGGTGTTGCCGGTTCTCTCGCATCCTGGCGAGTTCGCGACGTGGACGGACTACATCAGCGGAAGCTCCGGCCTCGCGGGGCTGGACTCGATGCCGACTTTCGCGGCGGCGCAGAGTGCGATGGGTCACGGCGGAATCTCGCTTCTCGGCGGCACGATGTTCGCCGGAATCTTCACCGGCATGATCGCAGCGACTGTGGCGATGAGCAGGCTTCTCTACGCGCTTTCGGCGGACGGGCTGTTTCCGAAGTGGCCGTGGATCGGACGACTCGACAAGAACGGCTCGCCGCGCAATGCAATCCTTTTCGTCGTCGGCGTGTCGCTCGTGATTCCGTTCTTCGGGCGCACGGTCGTCGGCTGGCCGGTCGAAGTGTCTAGCATCGGCGCGGCGGTCGCCTACTTCATGACCTCGGCGGCGGCGCTGAAGTTCGCAAGGCAGAACGGCGACAGGCTTACCGAGGCAACGGGACTTGCCGGCGTCGTGATGTCGGTCATAATGTGCCTCCTGCTGCTGATACCAAACTACGTGGCGGGCAGCACCTTGTCTGCGGAGGCGTATCTCGTGCTCGCGCTTTGGTGCATCTTCGGCTTTGCGATCTATCGGCACGTCTTCAAGAACGACACGCGCAAGAGATTTGGCGTCTCCCCCGTCGCATGGGTTGTTATCGTCGTGCTCATATTCCTTTCGTCGCTCATGTGGGTGCGCCTCGCGACGCAGAGGGCGACTGGGCGCACCGTTGACTCGATTGTCGAGTATTCGGCGCGGCACTGCGCGACCTACCATGGTATGACCAACCACGCGGCCCTTCACGACGAAGAGGGCTTTGTCTCGGGGATGATGGACGCCTTGAACCGCGACAGGCTTGGCTGCGACATCGTGCAGATGGCGCTTCTCGCCTTTTCGCTCCTCATAATCTTCAGCCTCTACACGATTCAGCGGCGGCGCGAGAACGCGTTGAAGCTCGCCCATGCGAAGGCGGAGGCGCGCGACCAGGCAAAGAGCCTCTTCTTCTCGACGGTGAGCCACGACATCAGGACGCCGCTGAATTCCATCATCTGCTTTTCCGAGATGCTTCAACACGGCTTCGAGACGAAGACCGAGCATGACCTCGCCGTCAATTCGATCAATGTCAGCAGCAAGCTGCTCATGCAGCTCGTGAACGACATTCTCGATCTCTCGAAGCTGGAGTCGGGGCGCATGGACATTCATGTCGAGCCGACGGACGTTGCTACGCTCGTCAGGGAAATCGCCGCGTCCTTCGGAGCGACGCACCAGAAGCCTGGGCTGGAGATATTGTGCAAGGCCGGCGCAACGCCGATGCTGATGGTGGACCCGCACCGCCTGAGGCAGATAGCGTTCAACTTCATGGGCAATGCGATCAAGTTCACGAAGCAGGGCTTCATCGAGATCCGCGTGGCGTTCCGTCCGGACGAAACAGGCAAGAAGGGCGAGTTCCGCCTTGAGGTGCAGGATACAGGCTGCGGCATAAGCGAAGAAGACCAGAAGAAACTTGCCATGCCGTTCGTGCAGGTCGGCCATGCGTCGTCCAGGCGCGCCGGCACAGGACTGGGCCTGCACATCTGCCGACAGCTCGCGAGGGCGATGGGCGGCGACTTGATGATATCGTCAGTGCTCGGCAAGGGCGCGACGTTCTCCATTGTGGTGCCGGGGGTGGAGCTTGCGGGGAACGGGACGAGCGGGACAAACGGGACTACCGAGACCACCGGGACGAACGGGACAGGAGACTTGAAGCCCGCCCCGACAACCGCGCCAGTCCCGTCCGTCGCGTCCGTCCCGGTGGTCCCGTCTTCCCACCGCCTCCTCGTCGTAGACGACACGAAGATGAACCAGATCGTACTTAAGACGATGTTCAACAAGCTTGGCGTGACGGATTTGACATTCGCCGACAACGGACGCGAGGCACTCGACATACTTAGGGACCCTGCGGTCAAGCCGTTCGACTTTGTGCTGACGGACTTCATCATGCCGGAGGTGACCGGCGAGGAGCTTGTCGCTGCGATTCGCGCAGACTCGAAGCTCAAGACGCTTAGGGTGTATCTCTTCACCGCCGAGGTGGAGATGAAGGACGCTTACGCTTCGAAAGGCTTCGACGGCGTTCTCCTAAAGCCCGCCAATCTCGACGCGCTCAAGAGACTGCTGACGCTAAAGTAGCTTTATCGAGGAAACTGCGCCGCCTTCCCGCGGCTTGAAGCTCTGGCCGTTTTCGATGTCCTGGCACATCTCGAATACGTTCTGCCAGGAGGATATGCGGTAGTCCCTGTTCTTCACGAGCATAGCTTCGAGCAGCATCGCAAAGCCTTCCGAAAGTTCCGGACGGTACGTTCTTGGGTCGCGGGCCTGCGTGGTTTCGCTGCAATGCGCCCGCATCATGTCTTCCGTGTCCAGGCCGGGGAAGAGAATGCGGCCGGTGGAGAGGTGGAACATGGTCGCCGCGAGAGAGTATATGTCGGCGCGGCAGTCAAGCTCCACGTCTCCGTAAACCTGCTCTGGCGAGATGTATGCCGGAGTGCCCTGTACGTGGTCGGGTATTTCCAGCGTGTCGGGATCCGCGTACTCGAACCGGTGCGATATGCCGAGGTCGGTCAGCTTGACCACGCCTTCCGTGTTGATCATGATGTTCTCGGGCTTTATGTCGCAATGCACGATGCCGTGGTTGTTCCAGGCGTAGTCAAGCGCGGCCGCGACGGATTCGCAGATGAGCAGGCAATCGGCTTCGCCTACGCGCTGCTTGCGCCGGAGCAGGTCCGCGAACGTGTAGCCATCGACGTACTCCATGACGAAGTACCAGTTGCCGTTGCCATTGCCAAAGTCGTATGCCTGCACGATGCCGGGATGCTGTATTTCCTCCATGAGGCGCTCTTCCGTGCGGAATGCCCTTATGTCGCCGCCGTTCGCGGCGAATTCGCGGTTCAGTATCTTGATCGCGACGAGACGCTGGTTTATAGTGTCCCAGGCCTTCCAGACGGTTGACATGCCGCCGTCGCCGATTTTGGTGATGAGCTTGAGGTTTGGCATCTTGAGGATGCTCGATCTCTGCGTCAGACATCTTGTAGGATATTGGTCTGATACGTCGGAGGGTGTCATTTCCCGTTCCATTCCTTGAGTTTGCGGTGGAGCGTGCGCCGCGAGATGCCAAGTGCGTCCGCCGCCTTTGATTTGTTGTTTCCGGCTGCGGCCAATGCCGCCATGACCTGCCGCTTTTCGGCGTCGGCGAGGGTCTCGCCTTCGTTCGGAGACTCGGTCGAGGCAGGTTGGATTTTGGGTGCAGAGCCAGTCTTGATCTCTTCCGGGATGTCGTCTTCGGTAATCTTCGGGCCAGAGGCGAGAACCACCATCTTCTCGATTGCGTTCCTCAGCTGTCGCACGTTCCCCGGCCAGTCGTAGTCCTCAAGCGCCTTCATCGCCTTGGGCTCTATGCCGACGACGGTTCCTCCGTACGCGGCGGAATATTCGCGCAGGAATCTCGCCGCGAGAAGGGCGATGTCGCCGGGGCGGTCCTTGAGCGATGGAAGGTGCAGGTCTATGACGTTCAGGCGATAGAACAAGTCGTCGCGGAACTTTCCTTCGCGCGCAAGCGCGGCGAGGTCCTTGTTGGTGGCGGCGACGAGACGGAAATCTACGGGCTTTTCCTGCACGCCGCCGAGACGTCTCACGGCTTTCGTCTCGAGCGTCCTCAAAAGCGCGATCTGCGTCGCCATGTCTATTTCGCCTATCTCGTCCAGAAAGAGCGTGCCGCCGTCCGCTTCCTCGAAGCAGCCGGACTTGCCTTCCTTGAGCCCGCCGGTGAACGTTCCTGGCTCGTATCCGAAAAGCTCCGACTTCAGCAACTCGCCGGAGAACGCCGAGCATTCAACTGCGACGAACGGCTTGTCGGCGCGCGGGGAGAGCCTGTGTATCGCTCGCGCGACCAGCTCCTTGCCGGTTCCGCTGGGCCCCTCTACAAGAACGGTCGCGGAGGAAGGCGCCACTTTGCGTATGAGCTGATAGACCTTGCGCATCGCCGGCGAGTTGCCAGTGAAGTCCTCTAGTTCCGTCGAAAGCTTTGCCTTTAGCTCCGCGTTCTCTTTCACGAGAGAGGCGGTCTTGATGGCCTTTTCAACACGAAGTTCGAATTCCTTCATGTTGGTTACGGGCTTTTGGAAGAAGTCGTCAGCCCCGTCGCGCATGGCATCTACGGCGAGATCGACCGTGCCATACGCCGTAAGCAGAATGACGGCCATCGAAGGATTCGCGGCCTTCGCCTTCTTGAGAAGATCAACGCCGCTTTCGCCGGGCATCTTTATGTCGGATATCATCAGCGCGATATCCGGGTTTGCCTTGACGAGTTCCATGGCCCCTGCGGCGTCCGGCGCGGTGAGGCATTCGTATGACGGACGGAACCACCTTGCGAGCGTGTCGCGCAGGGGCTTTTCGTCGTCAACAATAAGAATCTTCTGTTTCATTTTTGCCAGTAGCGGATATTATACCAAAATTGCACTGACTATGGTATAATACACGGAAAGTACATCTTAACGAAAGGGCATTCGATGAAGACAATTAGCAAGTATTCGTTTGGCATCGGCGACAGGTTCAACCACGAGGCGGTTAACCAGCTGAAGGCGCTGATAAAGGTCGAGAAGGATTTCGGCGTGCATTTCACGCCGGTCTGGAACAAGTCAAACCGCGAACACACGCTTATAGGCACTGCGCCGATGGCGACGCGCGAGGAGGCGGACGCTGCGGTCAAGGCGCTGGGCTACACCGACGCGTACTTCTGCGATGCCGACCACATCAACCTCTCGAACGTTGACAAGTTCATCGATGCTTGCGACTTCTTCACGATCGACGTCGCCGACTACATCGGCAAGACCGGCTCCCTCGAAGAGCGCTATCTTCCCGCAGTGAAGGAAGCGGGAAAGATCTATCGCCATATCGCCGAGAAAAAGGGCGCGGACAATTTCGTGACGGAAGTCTCGATGGACGAAGTCGATGTCGCGCAGACGCCGGAGGAGATAAAGTACATCCTCACTGAGCTTGCGAAGGAGAACGTGCCGCTTCAGACGTTTGCGCCGAAGTTCACGGGCCGCTTCAACAAGGGCGTCGATTACGTCGGCGACCTTGCGCAGTTCGAGAAGGAGTTCGAGGAGGATCTGAAGGTGATTCAGTGGGCGGTGAAGGAACTTGGCCTTCCCTCGAACCTCAAGCTGTCCATCCATTCCGGCTCCGACAAGTTTTCCATCTATCCGATTATGGGCCGCCTCATCCGCAAGTACGACATGGGCATCCACGTCAAGACCGCCGGAACGACATGGCTCGAGGAGATCATCGGCCTTGCGCTTGCCGATCCCGAGGCGCTCAAGCTCGCCAAGAAGATATACCGCATCGCGTTGACGCGCATGGACGAGCTGACCGTTCCGTACGCTACGGTCATCGACGTCGACAAGTCGAAGCTGCCCGCGCCGGACACTGTCGATGGATGGGACGCGCAGACTTTCGCGAAGACGCTCAGGCACGACGAGAGCGAGCCTCTCTACAATCCGTCGTTCCGCCAGCTCATCCACGTTTCCTTCAAGGTCGCGGCGGAGTTGAAGGACGAGTACATCCCCGCGCTAGAGCGCAGCGAAGCCGTTATTGGCCGTGAAATAGAGGCCAACATAGGCGAACGCCATGTAAGGCGCCTGTTCGCATAGCATAATTGGCTGAGGGATAAGCCGAGGGTCGGATTCGAACCGACGCGTCCTTGCGGATCCTGATTACAAATCAGGCGCAGTCAACCACTGTGCCACCCCGGCATTGGGTAAGTACTGCGTAGTATATCATAATTTCCGCGTTTGTGGTATAATACTCGTCATGTTTAATTCAGTCTCAAATAAAGTCGCATTTCCCGAGATGGAGGAGAAGGTCCTCAAGCTCTGGGAAGAGCGCAAGACTTTTGAAAAGTCTCTCGAAAAGAACAAGGGCCGCGAAAGATACGTCTTTTACGATGGACCTCCTTTCGCAACGGGGCTTCCGCACTACGGGCACCTCCTTGCTGGAACGATCAAGGACATTGTCCCGCGCTACCAGACGATGCGCGGCAAATATGTCGAACGCCGCTTCGGGTGGGACACCCACGGGCTTCCCATCGAGGCTCTCGCGCAGGACGCGCTAGGCGTTTCCGGCGCGCCCGACATCAAGGCGCTGGGCGTCGACAAGTTCAACGAGCAGTGCCGCTCGATGGTGTTGAAGTACGTTTCGGAATGGCGCACGACGGTGACGCGCATGGGGCGCTGGGTCGATTTCGACAACGACTACAAGACGATGGACCCGTCTTTCATGGAGACGATCTGGTGGGTGTTCAAGCAGCTCTGGGACCAGGGCCGCGTCTATCGTTCGCACCGCATCATGCCGTATTCCTGGAAGCTTTCGACTCCGCTTTCAAACTTCGAGGCCGGCTCGAACTACAAGGACGTGCAGGATCCGACGGTCACGGTGAGGGTGAAGGCCACGTCGGTCGGGAGCGAGGAGCTGCGCGAGAAGAGCAACGGTAGCGACGTCTATCTTCTCATCTGGACGACTACTCCGTGGACGCTTCCCGAGAACCTCGCGATCTGCGCCGGCGCCGACATCGACTACGTTGCAGTGCGCGACCTTACCGACGACACGAAGCCTGTCTATGTAATGGCGAAGGCCAGGCTTGCGACGATATTCAAGAAAGAGGAACAGTACGAGGTCGTCTCGGAATTCAAGGGCTCCGCTCTCAAGGGCTGGCGCTACGAGCCGATCTTCCCGTACTTCGCCGACAAGGCGGCCGAGGGCGCGTTCGTCGTGCTGAACGACGACTACGTGACGACTGACGACGGCACGGGCCTCGTCCACATCGCGCCGGCGTACGGCGAGGACGACTTCCGCGTCTGCCGCGAGAACGGCATGAACGCGTTTGCCGATCCGCTGGACGACGCGTGCGCGTTCACTGACGCTCTGCCCGAATACACCGGACGATTCTGCAAGGATTGCGACAAGGACATCATCAAGCGCCTCAAGACGGAGGGCAAGCTCGTCCACCAGGCGACGATCGTCCACTCATATCCGTTCTGCGACCGCACCGACACGCCGCTCATCTACCGCGCTATCGACGCATGGTACGTGCGCGTCGAGGATCTTCACGAGCGGCTTGCAAAGAACAACGCGACTGTTCATTGGACGCCAGGCTACGTCGGAGAGAAGCGCTTTGGCAACTGGCTTGAGGAGGCGCGCGACTGGAACATTTCGCGCAACCGCTTCTGGGGCAGCTGCATACCTGTGTGGATCAACGACGACGATCCCTCGGACATGATCTGCGTCGGCTCAATCGCCGAGCTGGAGGCGCTTTCCGGAGAGAAGGTGACCGACCTCCACAAGCACTTCGTCGACAAGGTCGTAATAAAGAAGGACGGCAAGACGTATCACCGCACGCCTGAGGTGCTGGACTGCTGGTTCGAGTCCGGCTCCATGCCATACGCGCAGCAGCACTACATGGGGGAACGGGGTGTTGACGCGTTCTTCCCCGCAGACTTCATCGCCGAAGGCCTTGACCAGACGAGAGGCTGGTTCTATACGCTCATGGTTCTTGGAACGTGCCTCTTCGACAAGAGCCCGTACAAGAACGTGATCGTCAACGGGCTTGTTCTCGCCGAGGACGGCAAGAAGATGTCGAAGCGCCTCAAGAACTATCCAGACCCGGCGCACATGCTCGACACTTACGGCGCTGACGCGATAAGACTCTACATGATCCACTCGCCTGTCGTCAGGGCGGAGTCCCTCAAGTTCTCCGAGAGCGGCGTAAAGCAGCTGATGCGCGACCTGCTCATTCCGTGGTGGAACGCGTATTCGTTCTTCGTCACGTATGCGAACGTCGATGGATTCCATGACGCGGAAGTGGTCTACCCAGAGAGTGCAAACCTGCTGGACAGGTGGATCGTCTCGTCGATGGAGACGCTTATCCACGACGTTACCGCCGCGATGGACGCGTATGACCTACAGAAGTCGGTGCGTCCGTTCGTCAAGTTCGTGGAGGATCTCACCAACTGGTACATCCGCCGCTCGCGCCGCCGTTTCTGGAAATCTACGGACGATGGCGACAAGCTTGACGCGTACCGCACGTTGCGCTATGTGCTTGTGCAGCTCTCGAAGGTCGCGGCGCCGTTCACGCCGTTCATCGCCGAAGAGATATATACCAACCTGAAGGGCAAGAGCGATCCAGAGTCAGTGCATCTCTGCGACTTCCCGTCCGCGAACGACGCGGCGCGGCGTCCCGAACTCGAGAAGGCCATGGCAGAAGTCATGGCTGTCGTCGAGCTTGGGCGACGCCTCCGCGCCGACAACGACCTCAAGGTTCGTCAGCCGCTCGCCGAGATCAGGGTCTCCGGCGTTGGCGACTGGAGCCGCGGCGGAGCCGATGGCGAGGCGCTGAAGGGGCTTGTCGTAGATGAGCTCAATGTCAAGGGCTTCAAGGCTATCGCCGACGAAACGGCGCTCTGCACGGTCTCGTACAAGGCGAACTTCAAGACGCTCGGCAAGAAGTGCGGACCGAAGATGAAGGCCGTGGCCGCTGCGATAGCGAAGATGGGGAACGGGGAACTGGGAACGGGGAACGGGGAACGGGGAACGGGGAACGGGAACATGGTAATCGAGGGGGTTGAAATAACGCCCGAAGACGTTCTCGTCACGCGCACTCCGAAGGAAGGCCTAGTTGTCGCGTCCGAAGGCGCGATAGTCGTAGGCCTCGAGACGGCGCTCACGCCTGAACTCGTAGCCGAGGGCAACGCCCGCGAGTTCGTCAGCCACGTGCAGGCAATGCGCAAGGACGCGGACTTCGAGGTTACGCAGCGCATCGCCGTGACGGTCTCGTGCGACGCGGAAATGAAGGCTTCCATCGAAGCGCACAAGGACTACGTCATGGGCGAGATCCTCGCGCTGGAGCTTTCGTTTGCCGACGAGGCGGCGGGCGGGGTCATCGACCGCACTGTCGATCTCAACGGACACTCCACAACCGTATCCGTGGCCAAGCGTCAGAGGAATGACTGACCATGACAGCAGCATTGGTGCTAGCCGCGTCGCGCAGGAAACGGTGTCCAAAACGCAGGAATCTACGGTTTCAAATACAGGGATGAAAAAATGAGAAATCTACCGTTCGACAAGGCCAAACTTGAGGAGATCGCGGCGAAATGGCCGACGCCGTTCCACATTTACGACGCAAAGGCGATACGCGCAAACGCGAAGCGTCTCAAGAAGGCTTTTTCTTGGAACAAGGGCTTCCGCGAGTTCTTCGCCGTCAAGGCGGCTCCAAATCCGCACCTGATGACGCTCTTGAAGGAATTCGGCTTTGGATCCGACTGTTCGTCCATGGCTGAGCTAGTCCTTTCGGAAAAGGTCGGCAATGTCGGCGAGAGCATAATGTTCACGTCGAACGACACTCCGGCCGAGGAGTTCCGCAAGGCTTGGGAACTTGGCGCGATAGTGAATTTCGACGACGTAACGCACATACCGTTCTTCTTCGAAGCGATCGCGGGGATGCCGGGCGATCCGTCCGAGCGTCTCTTCTGCTGCAGGTACAATCCTGGTCCTCTCAAGGGAGGCAACGCGATCATCGGCAAGCCCGAGGAGGCGAAGTACGGCTTCACCAGGGAGCAGCTTTTCGAAGGCTATCGTATGCTCAAGGAGCGCGGCGTCAAGCGGTTCGGACTTCACACCATGGTCGCGTCGAACGAGCTGGACCCCGAGTACATCATCGACACGGCGAAGCTTCTTTTCGGGCTTGTCGCGGACATCACACGGCAGACGGGCGTAGAGTTCGAGTTCGTGAACATCGGCGGCGGGATCGGCATACCGTACCGTCCCGACCAGAAGGCGATGGACCTCGAGCGCGTGGGCGAAGGCATAAAGGCCGCATACAAGGAGATTGTCGATGGCGGCGGACTAAAGCCTCTTGCGATATACACGGAGTGCGGGCGCTGCATAACAGGTCCCTATGGATATCTCGTCTCGCGCGTGCGCCACATAAAGAACACGTATCGCCTCTATGCTGGCCTTGACGCATGCATGTCCAATCTCATGCGTCCGGCGCTATACGGCGCATACCATGAAATCGTCGTTCCCGGCAAGGAAAATTCTGGCGACACCAGCGTCTATGACGTAACAGGCTCTCTCTGCGAGAACAACGACAAGTTCGCGATTCAGCGAACGCTTCCGGTGCTGGAGCGCGGCGATCTCGTCGTCATCTGCGACGCCGGCGCGCACGGCCACGCGATGGGCTTCCAGTACAACGGCAAGCTCAGGAGCGCGGAACTTCTGCTTGAAGAGGACGGTTCCGTTCGACAGATTCGCCGCGCCGAGACGCTCGACGACTATTTCGCGACGCTTGATTTCTGATCGGGAATGTAATGGCGGGCCGCAAAATCCTTCTTCTTGCCGGCGAGGAATCCGGCGCATTGTACGCGAGGGAGATCGCGGAGAAGTTGCGCGAGCGTGACCCGTCCGTCGAGATTCGCGGCTACGGCGACTACGGCTTTGAGATACATGACCTCGCCGTCATGGGGTTTTTCGCCGTGCTGAGCAGGATATTCTTCTTCTTGAGGGTTCGTCGCACGATGGAGAGGGCGATAGACGAGTGGAAGCCCGATATCGTCTGCACTGTTGACTATCCCGGCATGAACCTCAGGCTCGCGGCGTACGCGAAGTCTAAGGGCGTTAGGACTGTTCACGTAGTGTGTCCGCAGGTATGGGCGTGGCGGTCTGGGCGCATACCCAAGATCGAGGCGGCGCTCGACAGGCTTTGCTGCTTCTTCCCGTTCGAGCCTTCCATCTTCAAGCCCGGCCTTGCGACGTTCGTCGGGCATCCGCTCGCCGATGCGTTCGCCGCGAACGCTTCGGACGGCAATCGCGCGGCAGGCGGACGCAAGACCATCGCGCTTCTTCCCGGGAGCAGGCTAAGGGAGATAGAGGCGATACTGCCGACGGTTCTGGACGCGGTGGATGGACTCGACGCCGATTTCGTCGTTCCTGCTGCCAACGACGGCGCGATGAAGGCGATCAACCGAATCGTTTCCGCAAGACGCGGCGGCGTGGTGGTTCGCGTGCAGAGGGGCGGCGCGCGCGATGTCCTCGCCCGCGCCGAGTGCGCGGTAGTTGCGAGCGGCACTGCCACGCTTGAGGCTGCGCTTGCGAGGTGTCCGACGGTTCTCGTCTATCGCGTGGGCTTCCTGACGGCGGCGATTCTGCGAAGGGCGATAAAGGGCGTGAGGCACGTAGGGCTAGCGAACATAATCTGGGAGAAGTGCCGCGGCGCTGTGGCGGATTCCACGAGCGCTGAGTATCCAATGCCGGAGCTTCTGCAGGAGGACTTGACCGCATCGAACGTTCGCCACTACCTTGATCTGTGGTTCCTGGATTCAAAGGCTCGCGGCGAGGCGGTACGACGCCTAGACGACGCGATGGCGTATCTTCGGTCCGACGGCGGCGCGATATCGCGCATAGCGGAGGAGCTGGTGCGGTGACGGTGGACGAGATAGAGGCGGCTCACAAGAGCCACTGGTACGTTCTTCACGTCAAGCCGCGCACCGAGAAGATAACGGCGGAGTGGCTTGGCCACTACAAGGCGCTCCATCATCTGCCCACATACCTGAAGGTGCGGAAGGTGCAGCGTCGCAAGGTGCGCGTTCTAATGCCGCTCTTTCCTGGCTACGTCTTCGCGCGCATGGATCAGTGGCAGCGCCGCGCCATGCTGGAGACGAACAAGATCGTCAGGGCGATCTGCGTGCCGCGTCCGAGGCTGATGATACACCAGCTAAGGCAGATATCCCGCGCCGTGCGCCGTTCGCCGATGCCCGAGGCGCTCGCACCGAAGGCGGAGACGTTCCACACCGGCGAATACGTCCGCGTGACGTCCGGACCGTTCTTCGGGCTCAAGGGATACATCGAGCGCACGACCTCGCGCCTGCATCTCAACGTGGACATCCTTGGGCAATCCGTGGAGCTTGCGATTTCTCCGGCAGACGTCGAGCGCGTCGCTGCCGATTGAAAACTAAACCAAAGACAAGAAAGGGAAGTTGACATGAAGATTGCGGTTCTCATCCTTTCCATCGCCGTTGCAGCTGCGGCCGATGCAAAAGTTCGCACGATAGTGCAACGGCCGGAGCCGATGCCTTCGCCAGTGTTCGTTCCGACGGTCGTACGCACCAACGAGCAGCCGGTGGCCGTGTCTTCGGCAACCGAGGAGCTTGCGTCGAACGGCCTCTACCGCATGGTGAAGACGACTATCACGTTCACAAACCCGAATGCGCGCGTTTTCGAGGGAGAGCTGGAGTTTCCCGTTCCCGAAGGCGCGACGGTTTGCGGCTACGAGCTGGAGGTGAACGGCAGCATGGTGCCGGGCGTGGTTGTCGAGAAGGAGACCGCTCGCACGGCGTTCGAGAACGAGAAGCGCAAGGGCGTTGATCCCGGCGTAGTCGAGCACGTGAAGGGGAATGTCTGGCGTACGCGCATCTATCCGCTCAATCCAAACACGCCGCGTCGAGCGTCCGTTTCCGTGATTGAGCCGATATCCGGCGGAGAACTGACTGTCGTGGAGAGCGACGGCTCCGACGTGTTCGTCGGCAGGCGCCGTCTGGCGGAGCTCGGATCGTCGCGTGCGGAGCGCCTTGGGCGCGCGGCGAAGGCGACGATATTCTGGGATGCCTCGTTCTCCCGGCAGGACAACGTCGTCGCCGACCGCAAGCTTCTTGAGTGGCTGCCGGAGAAGGGCGAATGGGAACTTGTCGTATTCCGCAACGTCATCGAGGCGCCAGTGCGCTTTACGGAACGCGCCGCGCTTCTCGCGGCGGTCGATGCCCTTGCATACGACGGCGGCACGTGCCTAGAGAGCGTAAAACGCAAGATGGAAAACGAGAAAATCAAGGAATGCGTTTTCCTTTTCACCGACGAGTACGACGTCGAGACGGCCGAGAAGCGTCTCATAGACGTGAGGAAGCTTGCTGCTGGCGAGACGCCGCCGTCCAAGCCCACGGAAGGGCGTCTCCTTGCAGTCGCATGGGCGGCGAACCGCGTTGCCGACATCTCGGCGCAGGCTGTCGCGCACAAGAAGGAGCTTGTCGATATCGGACGTCGCTACGGCGTGGCGAGTCCCGCGACGTCGCTGATCGTGCTGGAGACCCTCGACCAGTACCTGCAGTACAAGATCGAGCCGCCTATGTGCATGGCGTTCCACGACGAGTGGATGAAGCGCCGTGCGGCGGACGACGATCCGATAGCCGCGAAGAAGGAGAAGGCGGAGCACGAGCGGCAATTGCTAGGTTACTGGGAGGAGCGTGTAAAGTGGTGGAAGGACCCCATCCCTCCGAAGCAGACGCCGAAGAGCGGGCTTTTCGACCGCGTCTTGGAACGTGCCAGCAGCGCTTTTGGAAACCGTTCCAGGCCTGTAGTCTTGCACGAGATGGCCGCTGGCGATGCCGCGGTGGATCGCAGTGTAATGGCAAGAAGGGCTTCGGAGACGCGCAGAGTCTCAGAGTCGCGAGCCACTAACGCGTCCGTTCCGAGACGAGAGCAGCCCTCCAAAGCCAAGGATTCGCCGAACTCTCCGTCCGCGTCCGCTGCGACCGTCAAGGTAGCCGCGTGGGATCCGAAGACGCCGTACCTTACGGCGATAGGCAAGGCGAAGGATGCGTACGCGGAGTATCTGGTTCAGCGAAAGTCGTACGCGGCGTCGCCGGCGTTTTTCTTCGACTGCGCAAGCTGGTTCTTCAAGAACGGAGAACGCATGCTGGCCTTGCGCGTGCTCTCCAATCTGACGGAGATGAAGCTCGAGGACGCGGAACTTTGGCGCACGATGGGGTGGAGGCTTCGCGAGGCGGGTGCGCTCGACGAGGCCGTGAAGGCGTTTCGTCACGTTCTGGAGATGCGCGGAGAAGAGCCGCAGAGCCGCCGCGACCTTGCGCTTGTGCTGGCGGAGCGCGGCAAGGCGCTGCATGCCGCAAACGACATGGGCGCGGCGAAGAGTTGCGTCGAAGAGGCCATGGAGCATTTGCACAAGGCGGCGTTCACGCCTACGGCGCGGCGCAGCGGAAGGCGCGGCAACGACATGCAGACGAGCGTGGTCGCGCTGGAAGAGCTGAACGGGCTCATCGCCTGGTGCGGCGCACAGAAGTGGAGCGCCGCGCCGGCCGTGCCGAAGATGGACGATGCGTTCCGTCGCGACCTGCCGCTCGACCTGCGCATCATGATGTCGTGGGATACCGACGAGACCGATGTCGACCTGCACGTGCTGGAGCCGGACGGCGAGGAGGCGTACTACGGCCATCGCCGCACTTCAACGGGCGGTTTCGTGTCCGAGGACGTAACGACCGGCTACGGTCCCGAGGAGTATCTGCGCAAGACCGCCCAGAAGGGCAAGTACCGCATTCTCGCGAACTACTTTGCGTCGCACCGCCAGGCGCTTACCGGCGCAGCGGTAGTCACTGCGACGGTGTACACCGACTGGGGACGAAAGACGGAGAAGATGCAGATACTTTCCTTCCGTCTCGACAAGCCGAAGGACAAGCATCCCATCGGCGAAGTGACGATGGAATGACCGGAAGTTTTCGCGACCCATTGTGCATGTCCGACAAAAATATGGTATAATTCACTCGTTTTCGTTTTGAGGGTGGTGTGCCTTTGAACGGAAAGCGAGGTAAAGAAATGGCAACATCGAGCATAACGGCGAACTTTAGGATCGACGACCCGAAGGCTGTACGCTTTCTGGTGCGTGAGCTTTGCTCCAAAAAGCCTTGGCTAATGCCGTCAGTCAGAGTCAAGTCGCGTCATGTCAGCAACGGCAGAGAGATTGATGCTTTCTTTGCCCAAAGCCCCTATTCTCGCAAGGGGCATTCCGCATGATTTTTGTTGTAGTATGAATGGGAAGCATATATATCAAACTGAGGCCGTTCAGGCGTTTGCCGCGTCAATGTCACCATTGTCGCGTCGCAAGTATCTCCGTGCGTTGCACACGCTTGGTTTGTTCGGGTACTTGCGCATGCCAGAGGCAGAGAAGGTCGAAGGACAAGACAATCTGTTTGAGATTCGCATAATCACAGACGGCAACGAACGATTTTTCTATTGCTATGATGCTGGTACGACCGTGTATGTGGTTCATGCTTTCGCAAAACGGACGCGCAAGACGCCGCCGCGTGAAATCGCAACGGCCATAGCAATCAGAAATGAACTACTTGGAGGTGCTGTATGATCAGCAAGGCAGAACTTGAGCGTGGCATTCGCGCAACAGAAGCGCAATTGTCGGAAGCAATGACCGATCCAGAATTCCGCCGCGAGTGCGCGGAAATGGATGCGAGATATGCCGCGATGGAACTTGTGGAATCCCTTTTGCGGTCGAAGTCAGGAATCCGCAAGATGAATGCCTATCACGACAACTACCACCGTGATTTCGACATCATGGTTTCTCTTGGAGAAAACGACGAGGGCAGCATCAGCCGCTCGTCTCGCGATTTGGTCTTCGCATAATAACGCCCATGCTCAAACCTCTTTCCATAGCACCGTCAAATTCCCGCGCTACAGACCGCGTGGTGGGACTTTGCGCTTCTAATCCCCCCCCCCCGCTAATTGCTGCGTAGCTTCCTGCGCGCAGCCTACGAGCCATTCTGGCTCGTCCTGCATGACGACGCAATCCTGCGCCGCATCCATCATTTTGTCTCGTGATGGTGCATGTTTTCATGTACAGTCTTCAATTTCGTAACCAACAAAGGAGAAAACACCATGAACAATACAATACAAAGAGTGATGCATTGCTTGGCGATATTCGCCATTTCGGGATTCGCCTACGGAGGCGTATTCGACGACTGTGTCTATTGGTTTTGCGGCGGCAGGGATTCGGATGGTGACGGACTCCTGAAGAATAACAATATCGGAGAGATGGTCGATTCGATTCATGCGAGCGATCTGTCGGATGACATACACAAGATTTATGTGCAAGGATATGCCCGCATTAGCGGTCAAGAATCTCTTGGAGTGCAGCTGCGCGAAGAGGACGTGTACTGTCCTGCGCAGGGGGTCACAAACCGTACTATGTGCGTGTATATTCCACAGCATCCCGAGTTTACCGACAACGGAAACGGAACGATTACGACGAACTTCTGCAACAACATGGTAAAATACAATAGTGCGCACAAACTCTTCTCGATTCTGACGAACGCCGAATACACATGCATCATGCGCTTGCGCCGAGGGGAGGCAAACGTTTTTGGAAAGGAAGAATGGTTCTTCAACACGTATCAAGGCAACACGATTGAAAGCAATAAGGGGATGTTGCTTGGATTCAACAAGAATGGCGCCTTTACGTCGTATGCTCCACAAAGCACACTGTCTGTCACAAGCCCGACAAGCGTACCTACAAATACATGGGCGGACATTGCCATAATTGTCTCGAACGATACCGTTCGGCTTGGCGCATGGGTTGATCTTGGCATGAACTTGACGAACAGGGGGGATTCTGTGCGCGCCAAGTTCACAAGCACGACTACTGGCACGAAAACTGTCGATGGCGTGAAATACAGACCCAATCTTGCGCCATATAAATTATTCATCGGATCGCAACACGACCTTGCCGAGAAGAAAAATTATGAAACCAATATCGACAAGATGTTTGAGGGTTCCGTGCAGCAGATTGCCTTCTGGGGCAGAGTGCTGACGGATGACGAGGTTGTCGAAGCGTGGCAGACGCCGATGGCTGATGTATGGCGGCTTGGATTGTCGAACGATTCCTCGTCGGAGATGGGCGGAACGACCGCTTCCGTCGCCACGGTCGATATCGATTCCATAACTGCCGACGGAAGATGGCAGGATGTTCCAGGTGAAATTGCGGCGGGCGGAGCGCTCAATCTCGACTTCACATTCCGTAAGTCGAGGTTTGCCGCTGGAAAGAACGCGTCGTCCGCATTATCACAGATTCTGTGTGTCAAGCCGCTTTCCGTCTCTTCGGGCGGCACAGTGCAAGTCACCGTCAACGGTGCATCTGTAGGCTCGGCCGTTGCGCTCGTTCCCGGCGAGACGGCTACGTTGTTCATCTCATCGACATATTTCTCGGTTTCTGGAGTGAATAGGATTTCGCTGGTACGCACAGACGGCGGTGCGTCTGCTATAGGCATTGACCAGATACGGTTGATAGGATCCTTCCAGACTGGCATCGCTGATGATTCGCCAGCTGAATTTTCCTATCGTCCTGGGCAGTCGCCTGGCGTGAGCTGGCCGCAATCGAGCGACTGGTATGACATGCGCAACGCGCTTAATCCCAGAAGCGGAGATAGATACAAGACCGTAACGCTCAAGATACGTCTGCCTAATGAAGTCGTTCCTTACAAACATATTTATACGGTGCGGATGCGCGAAGACTACTCCGGCGCGAACACCAATGTACTCACACTTGCCGTAAACGGCGACATAAAGGCCGCGTGGACGAATGACAGCGGAATCGGAATTGCCCAGATACCCACTTCGTTCGCCGAATTCAAAATTCTGTTCAAGGAAGACGAACTTCTCGCAGGCATAAATGAGTTCACCTGGACACTGACCACCGCAAACACGGCAAGCGGACCGTCACCTATCCTCTACTTCGACAGCCACAAGCTGGAGGCGAAGGACTCGAAGGGCTTTGTCGTCATATTCCGCTGACAAAAGACTGGGTTTGAATTGGTTCTGAAACGGCGCGATTTCATAAAGGCTGGCGCGTCTGCGGCGATCGGTGTCGCAGGCTGCGCCAGATGGTGCAGGTCCGTTGCGCCATGCGTTGGCGAGGCGTATCCGGGCTGGCGCACAGGCGAGCTGGACATTCACTTCATCAACACCGGAGTCGGAGAGCAGACGTTCTTCATCTTCCCTGACGGAACGACGATGCTTCTGGACTGCGGAGATCACTACAGCCAGAAGTTTGCGGACGGCGTCGTGCCGCGTCGGCCATCGCCGGAGCGGCTTGGCGGCGAATGGGTGAGCCGGTACGTCCAGCGCCTGGTTCCGCACAGGACGATTGACTACTTCATGCTCTCGCACTGGCACGGCGACCATTGCGGCTCTCGGTCGGTGCGTGCGAAGACCCTGCCGGACGGGCGCAAGGTGTGCGGCGTAGCGCTCTTCGCGGAGGATTTCGACATACGCCACTACATCGACCACCAGTGGCCTGACGCCGAGGTCAATCCCTATACCGACAGGGGATGCATCGAGTCGGTGCGCGAATGGGTCGGATTCATGCGGAAGCGATGCGGCATGGTGCCGCATCGCCTGGAGGTTGGGGCGGAGAACCAGATAGCGATGTTGCACGGAGGGGCCGGCCGGTACTCGTTTTCCGTGCTCAACGTATGTGCGAACGGCGTATACCGCAATGCGGAAGGGCAGATATCGGATTTCAGACCGGAATATGCCGCAAAACATCCGAAGTTCAAGGGTGGCATTGACGAGAACGTGCTGTCGTGCGGGGTTCGTCTGTCATACGGCCCGTTCTCGGCGTTCTTTGGCGGCGACATCCTGACGCCGGAATATGAAATGCGCATCGGGAATGCAGTCGGCAGGGTTGACGTCTGCAAGACGAACCACCACGCCTGTGCCGGACAGATGAGCGAAGCGTTCTGCGCGGCGGTCAAGGCGCAGGTGTATCTGTCGAGCGTGTGGGGACTCGGGCATGTTTCGGAGAAGAGCCTTGGCCGCATGGCTTCGCGAGATCTGTATGGCGGGGACAGGATCGTGATGTACGGGTATGTTCCGAAGGTGCGTGCCGAAGAATACGCAGGGTGTGACTTCATGTCGGTTCTGCCTCCCGTGCAGGGGCATTCGGTGGTAAAGGTAGAACCGGGCGGACGTTCGTTTGAAGCGATGGTGCTTTCGTCGAAGGACGAGTCGATGCAGGTGCTGTACCATCGGTCGTTCGAGAGTCTGGGTTTTCTCGGATAGGAGCGCAAACATGAAAATGCCGGTCGTTACCGCATTTGCGGCAGGATGTGCATTCGCGGCGGTCGTGAACGCGGAGATGACACCTCTCGGTGGCATGGGGGACGTGCGGCTCAAGGGATACCTTGGTGAGCGACTTGATGCGATGATCGAGCGCAACGTCGCGGGAAAGGATGTGGACTACATCACCGAGGCTTTTCTGGAGAAGACGGAAAGCCACGGATGGTGGCAGACGGAGTTCTGGGGAAAGTGGATGCACTCGTCCGTCCCATACATGCGGTATGTGACGGACGGGAAATTGAGAATGAAGAATGGAAAATGTAGAATTGCGGATGAACTTCAGATGAAGATTGAGCGGGGTGTAGAAAGGATCCTCGCCTCTCAGGAGGATAACGGCTACATTGGCAACTACCCGGACGAGCTTAGATGCGGCGAGGGCTGGGACGTATGGGGCATGAAGTACACTATGATGGGGCTTTTGCACTATTACGATTGGAAATGTAGAATTGAGGATGGAGAATGTAGAATTGAGGGTGGTTCGTGTCCATCGGCCGTCAAAGCCCTTGATGCTGCTAAGCGGCTTTGCGACTACGTCATCGCCGAGATCGGACCGGGTGGCAGGCGCGGCAGGGAGCTGTGGCAGACCGGCAACTGGACTGGATATGCCAGCTCATCGATTCTCGAGTCTGTCGTGTGGCTGTACAGGCGCATCCGCCTTCGCCAAGACTTCGGCGGACAGGCCGCTGCCAAGAAGTATCTCGACTTCGCCGCGTATATCGTCAGGGGCATGTCCGATCCGGAGGCCGGGCCGCGCCTCATAGACCTCGCGCTCAAGGGCGTTTCCGTCGCCGACCGCAACGGATACGGCAACAAGGCGGAGGAGAACGGCGAATACGTCAGGAAGACGAGCCGCATCAAGGCGTACGAGATGATGAGCTGCTACCAGGGGATGCTCGACTACGTTGAAGTCAAGAGAGAAGAGATGGGAGTTGAGAGTGGAGGAATCGAGAGCGGAGAATTGAAGAATATCATGAAGGCGGCGGTGATGGCGGCCGAGGATATCGCGAAGGAGGAGATCAACCTTGCCGGCGGATGCGCCTGCAACGAACGGTGGTTCCACGGCGCGCGCAAGCAGCATATAGCCCACGCAAGGCTCCAGGAAACATGCGTGACCATCACGTGGATGCGCATTTGCGAGAAGCTGCTCGACATGACTGGCGACACCAAATGGGCCGACCGTCTGGAGCAGACCTTCTACAACGCCTACCTTGCGGCGCTGAAGGCCGATGGCTCGGAGTTCACGTCCTACACGCCGCTCACCGGTAATCGCTGGCACGGAATGAACCATTGCTTCATGCACGAGGACTGCTGCAACGCGAACGGGCCGCGCGGATTCCTGTGCTTTCTGCACAAGTTCTTCACGACAGACGGCGACGTGGCGACGTTCAACTTCTATTCGTCCGCGCTCGTGAAGGGCGAACTGTCCGGCGGACGCAAGACGTCCTTCGAGATGTATTCGCTGTATCCGCGCGCCAATACCATCCGCATCGTGAGCCACACCGGAGGCGCAGGGACGTTTCCGCTCAGGCTGCGCATCCCCGCGTGGAGCGCGAATACGATTGTAAAGTTGAACGGAAGGACGCTGGACGGCGCTGCGCCCGGCGGATACTTCGCGATAGAGCGCGAGTGGAGACTTGGCGACATCGTGGAAGTTGCGTTTGATATGCCCGTCGTCGCGCACGTCATGAGTCACTTTGCGGCGTTCACGCGCGGGCCGATTCTCCTCGCCCGCGACAGCCGCTTCAGCGACGGAGACCTCTGCGAAGTGTTGCACACCGATGTCCGTTTCGGTGGCGGAGTCAAGGACGGCGAGGTGCGTCCGACGTTCGTTCCGGTTCGTTGTCCGTCCGATGACATGTGGATGGCGTTTTCGGCCACGCTGCCGATCGGGGCCCACTACCTGAACCCCGAGGGATCGTTGCCGGTGACCGTTTTCTTCTGTGATTACGCCTCCGCCGGCAACGCCTGGACGCGCGAAAACAGCTACCGAACATGGCTACCCGTCGAGTCAGGACCGAACGACTGAGAAAATCTGGCGATACAATGGTGTCGCGGCTGTCTGTCGCGCAGTAGTAGCGATGATGGCGAGGCTGACAGCGGAAGGGCTGATGGATGAAGCGGAAAGGGTGGCACGGCGGTCATCCGTATGCAGCCAAACTCCTTCGCAGTTGTCGAGTGGTGATGAGAATCCTCTGCGGAACAATTTTGGAATGACCAAAAAGACGACCTCATGCGGGAATCGCCGGTTTTTGGTATAATACGCACTACATTTCAAAACGCCCCGCAAGGGGAAACATAAGGAGAAAAGAAAAACATGGTCAAGACGCCGAAGTTCGCGAACGAAAAAGTGTTCGCGTGGGTTGACAAGTGGAACAAAGTCTGCACGCCCGACAAGATCGTGGTCGTGAAGGGCACGAAGAAGGAGCATCTCGCCATATGCGAGATGATGGTCAAGAACGGCCAGTTCATAAAGCTGAACCAGAAGACCCGTCCCGAGTGCTACCTCGCCCGCTCCCACGAGAGCGACGTCGCGCGCGTCGAGGGCCGCACGTTCATCTGCTCCAAGAAGGAGATCGACGCCGGCCCCACCAACCACTGGATGGATCCGGAGGCGATGAAGGCGCTCATGCTCAAGAGCTACAAGGGCTGCATGAAGGGCCGCACGATGTACGTGATTCCGTTCGCGATGGGCCCGATCGGAAACCCGATCACCCAGTACGGCATCGAAATCACCGACTCGCCCTACGTCGTCGTCAACATGAACATCATGACGAGGACCGGCGACGCGGTCATCAAGCACCTCGGCAAGGACGGCGACTTCATTCCGTGCATCCACTCCGTCGGCGCTCCGCTCAAGAAAGGCCAGAAGGACGTCGCGTGGCCGTGCGCCAAGAAGATCGAGGACAAGTTCATCACGCAGTTCCCCGAGGACCGTCAGATCTGGTCGTTCGGCTCCGGCTACGGCGGGAACGCGCTCCTCGGCAAGAAGTGCTTTGCCCTGCGCATCGCCTCGAAGCTTGCAAAGGACCAGGGCTGGATGGCCGAGCACATGCTCATCCTCACGCTCACGAGCCCCGAGAAGAAGCAGTACCACGTCACGGCGGCGTTCCCGTCCGCCTGCGGCAAGACAAACCTCGCCATGATGCTTCCCAAGCTCAAGGGCTGGAAGCTCCAGACGATCGGCGACGACATCGCGTGGCTCAAGCCCGGCGACGACGGCCGTCTCTACGCGATCAACCCCGAGAACGGCTTCTTCGGCGTCGCGCCGGGAACGTCGATGGACTCCAACCCGAACGCCCTCAAGAGCTGCAAGAAGGGAACGATCTTCACGAACGTCGTCCTTACCCCAGACGGAGACATCTGGTGGGAGGACATGGGCGTCAAGGCCCCGAAGGAAGGCATCGACTGGAAGGGCAACAAGTGCTACGTCTGCGCCGACGATCCGTACCGCATGGGTCCGAAGCCCGACATGACGAAGAAGGAGATCAAGGAGTCCGGCTACGTCGCGGCGCACAAGAACAGCCGCTTCACCGCCCCGGCGGAGAACTGCCCCGTCCTTGACAAGGCTGGCTTCAACGGCCTATGGAACAAGAAGCCGACGGGCGTGCCGATCGACGCGATCCTCTTCGGCGGCCGCCGTCCTTCGACGATCCCGCTCGTGAACGAGGCGAAGAGCTGGACTCATGGCGTGTTCATGGGCTCCGCCGCCGGTTCCGAGGTCACCGCCGCCGTCATCTCCGACCAGATCGGCCAGGTCCGCCGCGACCCGATGGCGATGCTTCCGTTCTTCGGCTACAATGTCGCGGACTACTTCCAGCACTGGCTGGAGATGGAGCGCACGAGCGCCGACGCGACGAAGCTCCCCAAGATCTACTTCGTGAACTGGTTCCGCAAGGGCGACGACGGCCGCTTCATGTGGCCGGGCTTCGGCGACAACAGCCGCGTCCTCAAGTGGATCTGCCAGCGCATCGAGGGCCAGGTCAAGGCCAACGTCACGCCTATCGGCAACCTGCCTTTCGAGAAGGACATCGACCTCTCGAACAACGAGGGCAAGTTCAAGGTCATTCCCGCTGACCTCAAGGAGATCCTGAAGGTCGACGTTGCCGGCTGGAAGAAGGAGATCGCCACCGTCGGCGCTTCGTACGACGAGTACGACGCGAAGGCTTCGAAGGACACGGCCGTTCGTTCGACGACGGCGAAGCGCGTCCCGAAGGCTCTCCGCCAGATTCTCGCCGACGTCACCGCCGCACTCGGCAAGTGATAGGCGAAGCGGCTCGTGAAGATCCTCTTGCCAGTGCTGTTCGGCGTCGTCATAACGGCGCAACCGCTTGTGAACGAGGAGATTCTCGAGCCGTCCGTGGCGAACGAGGTATGGCACGCCCTGTCCCGTTCGCCGACGAATGCACCGCCCGCGACGGCAGAAGTCCAGTCGCGGGCGTTTGCATGGACGAATGGATTGAGCCGCAGCGCAATTGCGGTGCGGCTTGTTTCCGAGCAGCAAGGCGACGGCCGCTGGATCTTCGGCACAAACGACGTTACGGCCGCCGTCGTGCGCATGCTCGAGGCGAGTCTGTAATTGGAGAGTCAATTTGAAAACTAGAGAATTCGCCCGGCTTTTCGGCATAGCGCTCCTGGTGATGGTGGCGTTGCCTCTCACCTACAGGATATGCATTCATTTCTGGCCGCCGGACGAAAAGCCTCGTCAGTCGCTTACGCAGTTCTTTGAAGAGGCAAAAATCGACCGCTGCATAAAGCTGCTTGCGAAGCCGATTGCGAAATGGACGGATGCCGAGGTGAAGTCCGAACAGGAAATTTATTCGTGGCTCAAGGACCAGGGCAATGAGATACTGCCGTGGGAATGGACGGAAGAAGCGCGGCGGAAAGACCTGAAGGGATATGCGAAGCGCTGGCTGCGCATCTGGAAGGAGAGGAAGTCCCATTGCGAAAACCTCATGGCGAAGCACCAGAAGGAGATCAAGCGCCTTGATCGGGAGCTTCAGTCTCTCACGGTAGTCCACGCCCATCGCACCAACCAGATCGCCCGCCTCATCGCCATGGCCTCCACAAACGCATTTCCGTGCAAAGTCGCTGTCGAACGTCTTGAGAAAGGCCGCTTGTGGGGCTGGAACAAGAAAGCGGAAGTCGTGGAGTGCAAGAATGCGGCGGCGGTCATAGCGCCGACGAACAGCATCTGCAGCAGAGAAACGGCAATTTCGCTGGACGAAATCAGGGATACCATCGCATTGGCGAACTCGGTCTCGTCGGCAAGGGAAAAGTCCCTGGCGTGTGAAAAATTGCGGGAGATATGCGGACAGAACATCCGGCTAATCGAAACCAACAGCTTGGAAGACGAAGTCCTGAAGAAATCTCTTGTCGAAAACATCAAAGGAGCAAAGCAATAAATTATACTCAGAACACTGTGGCCTTGCCGATGTTTTGGTATAATACGCATTATGTTTGAAGGCAATGTTTTTGGACGGCTCGACCAGAATGTCCAGCGCGCGGTGCGCGACGCCGGATATTCCGATCCTACGCCGATACAGGCGCAGGCGATTCCGCATCTCGTAGAGGGGCGCGATTTAATTGGGATCGCCCAGACGGGAACGGGCAAGACCGCCGCGTTCATGCTACCGATACTCAACCATCTCGTCCGCGAAAGGCGTCCGCACCGCATTGGGCATCCGCGTGCGCTCGTCCTGTCGCCGACGCGCGAACTCGCTGCGCAGACGGCTGAGAACGTCCGCAGGTACGCGAAGTACGCGGACATACCGTTTGCATGCGTGTTCGGAGGCGTCAGCCAGTTCGGGCAGGTGAAGGACATAAAGAAGGGTGCAGAGGTCGTCGTCGCGTGTCCTGGCCGTCTCATAGACCTCATGTCGCAGGGGGTCCTCTATCTTGACAGGGTGGAGTGCTTTGTCCTTGACGAGGCGGACCGCATGCTCGACATGGGGTTCCTTCCGGACATAAAGCGCATAATCGCGAAGCTGCCGCGCGACAGGCAGTCGCTCTTCTTCTCCGCGACGATGTCGCCCGCCATCGCGAAGCTTGCTGGTGAGCTTGTCACCGATCCGGTGAAGGTTGAGATTTCGCCTGAGACGCCGACCGTTGAGAAGATCAACCAGAAGGTCATGTTCGTTGACAAGGCGAGGAAGGATTCTCTTCTCATCCACCTTCTCAAGACGCACCCCGAGTGGGCGAAGGTGATCGTCTTCGCGAAGATGCGGCACGGCGCGGACCGCGTCTGCCGGAAGCTGTCTCGCGAAGGCATCGAGTGCGCGGCGATTCACTCCGACAAGACGCAGGGGCAGCGCACGCGCGCTCTCGAAGGGTTCAGGAAGGGCAGGGTGCGCGTGCTTGTCGCGACGGACATTGCAAGCCGCGGCATAGACGTGCCCGACATCGGCTGCGTCATCAACATGGAGCTGCCGCTGGAGACGGAGTCTTACGTGCACCGCATCGGGCGCACGGCTCGCGCCGGAGAGTCTGGCGCGGCGATCTCGTTTGTTTCTGCGGAGGAGCGCGGGCAGCTCAAGGCCGTCGAGCGATTCATAAGAAAGACGATACCTGTCGACAGCGACCATCCGTTCCCTCCTGGCGAGGCTGCGCCAGGCAACGGCGGCGGTGGCATGCAGAAGCCGCAGAAGTGGCAGCATCCGTCCAACAGGAACAGGAACAACCGCAAGCGCCAGGGGCACAAGGGGTTCCAGGGCCGTCGCCAGCCAGATTTCGGGCAGAACCGATTTGACTAAAACATTACAACGGAGGAAAAGTAAATGTCACTGAACATAGTTACGGAAACAGACAACAGGGTGCAGGTCAGGAACGTTCTCATGAGCGTGAGCGACAAGACTGGCCTCGAGACATTCGTGCCGGCGCTTGTGAAGGCGTGTCCAGGCGTGAAGATATACTCGACAGGCGGAACGTACGTCAAGGTCAAGGAGATCCTTGGCGACGCCGCAGGCGAAACGCTTGTCGCCGTTTCCGACTACACGGGGCAGCCTGAAATGCAGGGCGGTCTCGTGAAGACGCTCGACTTCAAGATCTATCTCGGGCTTCTCTCCGAGAAGTACAACGACGCCCACCAGGCCGACCTTAAGCGCCTCTCCGCGCTGCCGATCGACATGGTAGTCGTGAACCTCTATCCGTTCAAGCAGACTGTCGCGAAGGAAGGCGTGACGCCGGAGATGGCGCGCACTAACATTGACATCGGAGGGCCTTGCATGGTCCGCGCTTCGGCGAAAAACTACCTCCGCGTCGCGTCCGTAACAGATCCTCTCGACTACGCGGCAATCGCCGGGGAGCTCGAGGCTCATGGCGGAAGCATCGGATTCGACACCCGCTTCAGGCTGATGAAAAAAGCGTTTGCGCACACCGCCGCGTACGATACGGCGATAGCGGAGTTCTTCTCGACCCGCACTTGGGAAGAGGTTGAAAAAACTTACGACCTGCACTGAGCATGGTTTTCGAGACGTTCAGGAAGATGCGCGAGGAGAGTCCGCAATCCGCGGCCTTCCTCGTCACGTCTGGCGACAGGGCGCTTCCGATCTCGTGGCGTCAGTTCACGGACGACATAGACCTTGTCGTCAGCTTGATCATGGTGCATGCGCCAGGCTCGCGCATCGCGCTCCTGGGCGAGAACTCGTACGAGTGGCTAGTCTGCCACGCGGCAATAGTGTTCTCTGGCGCGACGGTCATCCCGCTCGACATAGACCTCCCTGCGGACGAGATAGCCGACCGGCTCAAGTTCGTGGGCGCGGTCGCGCTCATCTATTCGTCGCTTCACGAGGCCAAGGCGAGGGATGTCGCAAGGCAGGTTCCGGGGCTTACGGCTGCCGCGTTCGGGTCTATTAGGACGGAGCGGTTCCTTGACAAGGTGCGGCGGGCCTTCCGCCACTCGGACAGCGTGTGGAACGGCGAGGCCAAGTTTGACCTGCAGGCGACGTCGATGATCATGTTCACGTCTGGCACGACCTCGTCGCCTCGCGGCGCCGAACTCACGGTCGCCGGCATGGAGGCGTTCATCGACTCGGCGAGGCGCTCTCTCGACATGAAGGCGGGCGACCGCTCGCTAATGCTTCTGCCATTGCACCACATCTTCGGGCTGTGCACGTCGTACATGATGCTTTGCTCGGGCGTTGCGCTTGGAATATGTCCGGACTTCCGCCGCATATACGACGCGGTCGAGCGTTTCAGGGCGAACTTCATGTTCCTCGTGCCGGCGCTTGCGGAGATACTGGCCGCGAAGATCGAGCAGCGCGGCAAGTCCGCCGAGGACGCCCTTGGCTTTCCGATCGACTGGATTCTCACGGGTGGAGCGCCGTTGCCGCGCCGTGCGTACGAGCGGCTCTCCGCCCTCGGGATAAAGATGATCACCGGCTACGGACTCACCGAGACGACGTCTCTTTATTCCCTCGGGCCTTCATCTGGAAGCCCTCGCATTGGAAGCGCAGGCGTCGTCACGCAGAATCCGGCGATGGAGACGGCCGTATCGCCGTCGGGAGAACTTCTTCTGCGCGGACCTGCGGTGATGAAGGGGTACTTGAACGCGCCTGAGAAGACGGCCGAGGCTATTGATGCGGACGGCTGGTTCCATACCGGCGACATAGGGCGGATAGACGAGGACGGCTATGTCTGGATCGTGGGACGCGCCTCGCGCACGATAGTGCTTTCGTCCGGAAAGAAGATAGCGCCGGAGGAACTGGAGGCGAAGCTTCTGGCCATACCTGGCATTCTCGAAGCGGTCGTCAGCGGAGAGGGGGAGACTCGCGAAATCAAGGCCGAGGTGTACGGAACGGTTTCCGAGCGCGTGATACAGAACGCGGTCGGGCAGTTGAACCTCAGCTTGCCGGTTTACAAGAGAATCAAGACGACGATCGTGCGCACTCTTCCGTTCCCGCGCACGGCATCAGGGAAGATCAAGGTCTCTTGAGGGTCATACATCTACTTCCCGCTCTTGACCATGGCGGCGTCGAAAGCGTCGTCTGCGACCTCAACCGCGCACTCGCCGAAGCCGGCCACGAATCAATAGTGGTGTCTCGCGGCGGAGTGCTCGTCGAGCGCATCGTAAATGGCGGGGGACGCCATTTTGCGCTCGACCTAAAGTCGAAGAATCCGCTGACGTATTTCATCCGCGCCGCCGCGTTGCGCAGGCTGCTTAAATCGCTAGTTGCGCCGCAGACGCTTGTGTGCGTCCACTCGCGCGTTCCAGCGTGGCTGTTCGCATGGGCGAACAGGGCTCTTTCCATTCCGTGGATATCATACGCGCACGGAGCCAATAGCGTCTCGCGCTACTCGGAGATAATGACGCGCGGCGATCGGGTGATCGTGCCCTCTCGCTTTCTGGGTGGCTTTCTCGAGGAGAACTACGGAAAGAGACCTGGCGGTGAGTCGCTCAAGGGAAGGCTGCGCGTAATCCCGAACTCGGTCGATCTCGACAGGTTCGATCCGACCAGGCTCGACGCCTCGTATGTCGAGGAGAAGCGCCGCGAATGGGGATTGAAGGCGGACGACTACGTCACAATGTCCATCGGCAGGATCACTCCTCTAAAGGGCTTCGACAACGTCATACGCGATTTCGCCGCGAATGTCGCGTCTGCAAAAGACGGTCGTCGGCGCAGGCTGGTGATAGTAGGAGGCGCGGACAACGACAAGGGAAGCTGCCTTCGCGAATTGGAGTCGCTGTCTGCGGGGTTGTGTCCGCCAGGATCAGTCGTGTTCGCTGGCCGTCAGGAGAAGATCGCCGAATGCATTTCCATCGCCGACGAGGTCGTGTCCGGCAACATGGTCAAGCCGGAGTCGTTCGGCCTTTCCGTCGCCGAGGCGCTTGCGATGGAGAAGACAGTGCGGCTGTTGAGGCGGTTCGGCGGCGCGGCGGAGATACTCGACGACGTGGAGTCGTCCGGGAAGGCTTCGACACGCGAGGCAGTGCGCGAGCTGTACGGTTTTGATGCGATGAAGGAAAGAACACTTGCTGTTTACCGGGAGGTTGTGCGATGATACATTTCAACAGGCCATACATGACAGGACTCGAGACGGAGTACATCCGCCAGGCCGTGGAAGGCGGCAAGATCTCCGGCAACGGCGATTTCACGAAGAAGTGCCAGGCGTTCTTCGAGAAGCGCTATGGCTTCGGCAAGTGCCTTCTCACGACATCGTGCACCGACGCGCTGGAAATGGCCGCGATGCTCTCGGGCGTAGGGCCTGGGGACGAAGTGATCGTGCCGTCCTATACATTCGTGTCCTCCGCGCTTGCGTTTGTGCGGCAGGGTGCGACGATCGTCTTTGCGGACAGCAGGCCTGACCACCCTGGCATAGACGAGGCGTCGTTGGAGTCGCTTGTCACTCCGCGCACCAAAGTCGTTGTGCCAGTGCACTACGCGGGCGTAGCATGCGACATGGATGCCGTAATGGCCGTCGCGGAGCGCCATGGTCTTCTCGTCGTCGAGGATGCCGCGCAGGCGATTGACTCGTTCTACAAGGGGAGGCCTCTCGGCTCCATCGGACACTTGGCCGCGTTCTCGTTTCATGAGACGAAGAACGTGATTTCCGGCGAGGGCGGAATGCTTGTCGTGAACGATCCGCGCTTCGCGCGTCGCGCCGAGATCCTCTGGGAGAAGGGCACCAACCGCGCCGAGTTCTTCCGCGGCGAGGTGAACAAGTACGGCTGGGTCGATACCGGCTCGTCGTTCCTTCCTTCCGAGATTGTCTCCGCGTTCCTGTGGGCGCAGCTTGAGCGGCTGGACGACATACAGGCCGAGCGCAAGCGGCTCTGGAAACGCTATCTCGACTTCTTTACGGAGCTTGGCGCGGACGTTGGACTTCCGGTCATTCCCGACTATGCGACGAACAACGCGCACATGTTCTATCTGACCTTCCGCAATCTGGAGAAGAGAACGGACTTCATCTCGAAGATGCGTGCGAGGGACATTCTCACGGTGTTCCACTATCTGCCGCTGCATTCCTCGGAATTCTACAAGGGGTATGCGAAGACGCACGTGCCGTCAAAGCCTCTGCAATCGTCGCTTCCAAACTGCGATCGTTATGCCGACACGCTCGTGCGGCTTCCGCTCTATTGCGGACTCGCCCCCGACCAGGATGCCGTCATCGCCGCCATTAAAGAAACATTGACGCGCCCCTGAACACAGGGACGCGTCAGTGTCGTCGTTAGTCGCAAGCCTTAGCAGATGCCCTGGGCGACCATCGCGTCGGCGACCTTCGTGAAACCGGCGATGTTCGCGCCGGCAACGTAGTTGCCTTTCTGTCCGTACTTCGCGGCGGCTTCCCACGCATTGTCGTGGATCGCCTTCATGATGTCCTTCAGGCGGTTGTCAACCTGCTCGCGCGTCCAGCTGATGCGCTCGGAGTTCTGGGACATTTCGAGGCCAGACGTTGCGACGCCGCCGGCGTTGGAAGCCTTGCCCGGCGAGAACATGATCTTCGCCTTCTGGAACGCGGAAATCGCATCCGGGGTGGAAGGCATGTTCGCGCCCTCGCCGACGAGCTTGCACCCGTGCTTGAGCAGGTATGCGGCGTCGGAGCCGTCCAGTTCGTTCTGGCGGGCGCACGGGAACGCGCAGTCGATCTTGTCCGCAAGCTTCCAGCTGTTCACGCCCTTGAAGAACTTGACGGCTTTCGTCTTCTTCGCGAATTCGGCGAGTTCGCCGCGCGTGACGTTCTTGAGGTACATGATGTCCTTGAGCATCTTCTCGGTGATGCCGTCCTTCGCGTAGATCGAACCGGAACGGTCGGAAAGCGTGAGGACTGTCGCGCCGAGCTGCATCAGCTTTTCCGCCGCGTAGGAAGCGACGTTGCCGGAGCCGGAGATGACGCACCGCTTGCCCTCGAGCGTCTCGCCGCGCTTCGCAAGCATGTTCGCGGCGAAATAGACGTCGCCGTAGCCGGTAGCCTCGGGACGAATCAGCGAACCGCCGAAGGAAAGGCCCTTGCCCGTGAGGACGCCCGTCCATTCATTGGCGAGCCTCTTGTACTGGCCGAAGAGGTAGCCGATCTCGCGGCCGCCCACGTTCATGTCGCCCGCCGGAACGTCGGTGTCAGGGCCGATGTAGTGGTATAGCGCGGTCATGAAGCTCTGGCAGAAGCGCATGACTTCGCCGTCGCTGCAACGCTTGCCGGGCGTGTGGGGGCTCTGCTTCGGGTTGAAGTCGGAACCGCCCTTGCCGCCGCCCATAGGAAGGGTGGTCAGCGAGTTCTTGAAGATCTGCTCGAATGCGAGGAACTTCAAGACCGAAAGATTGACTGAGGGATCGAAACGAAGACCGCCTTTGTAAGGACCGATCGCCGAGTTGAACTGGATGCGGTAGCCGCGGTTAACGCGAACCTTGCCAGTGTCGTCAACCCACGGAACGCGGAAGATAATCGTGCGCTCCGGCTGGACGAGCCTTTCAAGAATTGCGTTCTGCTCGTATTCCTTGTTTGCCTTGATTACTGGCTCAAGCGTGAGAAGCACTTCCTCGACAGCTTGGAGAAACTCCTTCTGGTCGGCGTTCTTCGCCCTTACGTCCTTGAGCACTGTTTCGATGTATTTGTTCATTTGATCCTCTCGTTAGTTGAGATGTGGACTGTTGTTTAGACTATTATAAATTAAACTGCAAAAGACGTGCCATGCACCATCTCCCGGCTAACAACAAAATTCCTTACAATATATGTAACTTTGCCAATATCACGCTTACATTTAATGAAAATCAAGTTTGTCACTTTTGCACTTGCACTGATGCATGTTTTTTTGATATAATTTGCACAGTTGATTTTAGGCACTAGGAGGAATTGAATAATGAACATTAAACTTGACGCATCAGTCGTCTTGGCTTTGACGCTTAGCTGCTTTGCATTGTCGGCAAATGCCAAGGTAAAATATACTCCAGAGGTAACCAATGACTGGTTTACGGTAAATTCTATTGGAACACTTCCAGCGGTGGATGACGAAGTCGGTGGCGGCAAGTGGATTCAAGTTCCTGAAAGTGGAGATGCTTGGCTTGTTGAATCTATCAAAGTCGGAATTGACACAGACCTTGCTAACGCGCTTGTTTATACAAACACTACAGCTGCGGGTCCTGTTTACCGTATAGCTACGACCATCAAGGTTACTCTTTCGTCTGAGCTTCCTACAAATAATCTTGCGGATGCCAAGACTGCAATCTGCGTTTGCACAAATGGGGTGAATTCGACTCCCTATTGGTGGGCGCTTATCAACGGTAGTTGGACGAATTTGGGAGTTTCGCCTGCCGTCGATACCGAATACGAGATTGCCCTTGATTCTGATACTACGGCTGGAAAGATTCGTTATCTAGCTACGACGACGCCTGGTTCAGGCTATACGATTCTTACGGGAGATCTTTCTGGTGCAGACGCTGATGGCTGGGTTGCAAATTCAGCTTCTAGCGTTGCTATCACACAGATATCGTTTGCGGGCGCTACGACCATTGCAAGTTTCGCGGGAGACAACTACGTGCAGGGCTATGAGTACAATGGTACGATTTATGACAGCATTGCTGGTGCGGCTAGTGAAGCATCCAGTGGTACCGGAGACTTCGTTATCCCAGTATCCACTGGTAGTGTGACTGTTGCCGCTGCTACAATTCCCGCTTCGTGGATAAGCAGCAATGGTTCGGGTGACGACCTTGCCGCGAAGGTTCAGAACCTGAACGAGACCGGAAGCAACGGAATTGCGTATTGGCAGAGTTATGTCCTTGGTCTCACGCCGAGCGATGCTAACTCCAAGCCTGTTGTTCAGCCGGAGCAGGATGCCTCGCCTGCCGGGGTTTCGTTCTCGATGGGCAATGTTGATTTCAAGAGTACTGCTGGTGTGCCTGTCAAGTATCGCGTGAAGGCCTTCAGTGATTCTGCTTGCACGGCGCATGTTGATGATGGCGACTCTGCCCTTGCATCTCCAGGAGAAAAGGCCACTGCATCGTTGCCGCCTTCTAACGTTGGCGTCAGGTACTACAAGATGGAAATCCAGTTCGGCGAATAATTCGCAGTTAGAAGCGATTGATCGCAAGTCAGAAAGACCGCCGCGCAAGACGCGGCGGTCTTTGCTTAAAGCAGTCGTTCTAGAAATATGGTATAATACGCACCTATGAGTTTTTTTAGGTTCAGCGTATCGCTCATTGCATGCCTGATGCTTGCCGATTTGCCGGCGAGCTGGTATTGGCCATTTGGAAGCGACGAAGCGCCAAAGCCGCGCGTTTCCGAGTTGATGGAGCCGGCGTCTCTGCTCATAGACGAGGCGAGCGATCTTTCCAGCGAAGGCAAGATATCCGAAGCGGTCGAAAAATACCGCAAGGCGCTTTTAGAGCTAGACAAGGTCGAGGCGGCTGATCCCGAGCGCGCCAGCACGCCAGAGTTCGCTACGCTTAGGACGAAGCGTGCGTACGTTTCCGCCGCGATTGATTCGCTGCTGCTTGCGCAGGCTCGGGACAATGCGCGTCCCGTAGCGGTGAGCGACACCACGGAACTTGAGCGGAAGCTTGCAAAAGAGCGCGGCGAGAAGTCTTCGCCTGAGGCAGAGCCAGTTGCAAAAACAGAAACCAAGCCTGCGGAAAAAGCGGCGGCGAAGCCTGCGGCGAAAGCGGCTGCGAAAAGATCGCGCAATTCGCCGCGGCGCAACACCAGCGCGCCTCTCACGCCAAAGGAAAAGGCGATGCAGGCGATAGTCGATGGCAATTACGCCGAAGCCGACCGCATACTCTCTGCGATGCTTGAGGAAAGTCCCAGCGACGTGGCGGCCTTGAATCTTCGCGCGATCAAGGAGACTGCCGAGGGCAAGTACCGCGATGCGGAGCGCACTCTGGACCGGGCGATACAGTCGAATCCGCGCAGCCACTACGCATACTACAACATGGCCGTTCTAATGCTTCAGTCCGATCCGCCTAACGTTGACGGAGCCAGGCGCTACTATGAGACTGGGCGTGCGATGGGCGGGCCGGTAGATTCAGGGCTTGAGGAGGCGTTCTCGAAATGATGGCGCTTATTGCAAGCTTCCTGCTGGCTACGAACGCAACTCCGAATGAAATCGTCTCGAGTTGCCGCGAAATGATTCCGTCGAACGTTGAGTTGAGCGGGCGGATAATCCTGCGCAACCGGCGAGGCGTCGTGCAGAAGGAGCATGCCTACGTGCTTTCGCGATCGAACTCGGTGATGAGGCTTTCCATCGACGGAAAACAGCTGTCGGCTTCGTCGCGCGTCGCGGGAGCGCCTGAGCCCATTGCCGGTACGGACGTCACCTGGAGCGACCTTTCCCTTGAATACCTATGGTGGGATGATTTTTCATTCGACGCCGAGCGCGAAGGCGAGACCGTCAACGGGCAGACATGCGCCGTTCTTCTGATGACGAAGGGTGCTCGCAAGATACGCGTATGGGTTGACCGGAAGACCGGTTCGCTCATGCAGGCGGAGGAGATTTCGTCCGGCAAGCCCGTGCGCCGCATGTGGGGCACGCGAATAAAGAAGTTTGGCGATCGCTGGATGGCCAATGTAATGGAGGTCGAGACACTCGGCTCCGGTCACAGAACAAAAATAACGGTGGAGGAACTAAAATGAAAAAAACACTGAAAATCGTCGGCATCCTGCTGGGTGCTTTTCTTGCGCTTGCAATTCTGCTTGTGCTTACGTTGCCGCTCTGGATTGGTTGCGTCGTGGAATCCGTCGCAAACTCCGCAGTGCCGCAGCTCACTCGAACGGAGTTCAACTTGGACAACTTCTCGTTCAACTGGTACAATGGACGTCTTGAGATTTCCGGAGTCAAGCTCTCCAACCCGAAGGAGTTCGACCAGAAGATGGCGTTCACGCTTGGCAAGGTGTTCGTCGATGTCGATATGTCAACCATCTTCTCCGATCCGATGGTCATAGAGAAGATCGAGGTCAAGGACGTGTTCGTCTCGTACCTCGACGGCAGCCACGGCACGAACAACTTCGATATCATTACGGCGAACGTGAAGGACACCCTCGGCATCGATCAGGATGATCTCGACGAGGTCGAGGTCAAGGAGGAGTCCAAGCCGGAGGAGACCGCTGCTGCTGAAGACGAGAATGTCGGCTCTGGCCGCAAGTTCATCATCGACGATCTGCTTGTTGATTCCGTCGTGGTGCAGTACGGCGTGATGACGCTGCCTCTCAAGGTGCCGATCCATCTCACCGGAATCGGGCGCGATCTCGGCGGCCTCAACGCCGAAAACGCGTGGAAGGAGATATTCTCGCAGTTTTGGCGTTCGCTCACCAACATAGGCTCCGGCATACTGAGCCTCGGCTCGATGGGTCTTGACAAGGCATCGGAACTGGTTGACGGCCTCAAGGTCAAGGAAGGCGCCGGCGCCGCGGCGGATGCCGTTGACAAGGCTGCGGATTCGCTGAAGGGCTTGTTTAAGTAAGGGCTAAGACAAGGCTAAGGAAACGAACAGTAAGGAAGATAGATGTCGGAAAAGAACGAACACAAGATGGACCGCCGCGTTGAAATGTCGGTGGAGGGGCTTAAGGAAGACTTCGCGTGGCACTTGCGCTACACGCTTGCCAAGGGCGCGACGAGAGCGACCGAGAGAGACGAATACACCGCATTCGCGACGGCGGTCCGCGACCGTCTCGTAGAGCGGTGGATCAACACGCAGGAGGAATACGGACGGCAGAACACGAAGCGCGTCTATTATCTTTCCCTCGAGTTCCTTATCGGCAGGCTTCTCGGAAACAACGTCATCAACCTCAAGGCCGACAAGCTCTGCGTAGAGGCGCTGAAGGCATACGGAATCGACTGGAACGACCTGAGGGACTGCGAGTCCGACGCGGGTCTCGGCAACGGCGGCCTTGGCCGTCTCGCCGCGTGCTACATCGACTCGATGTCAACGCTCAATCTTGCCGGCATGGGCTACGGGCTGCGCTACGACTACGGCATCTTCCGTCAGAAGATCGTGAACGGCAACCAGGTCGAGGAGCCGGACCAGTGGCTCAAGAACGGATATCCGTGGGAGATGGAGCGTCCCGAATACGCGCAGTTCGTGCAGTTCGGCGGCCACGTGGAGTGCCACGGCGAAGGCAATGCCCGCAAGTGGAATTGGGTTCCCGCAGAGACTGTAGAAGGCGTTCCGTACGACATGCCGATCGTCGGCTACCGCGAAGCGGTGAACTCGCTTCGCCTTTGGAGTGCGCGCGCGGTCGATGACTTTGAGCTAGAGAACTTCAACCGCGGCGACTATGTGAAGGCCGTGGAGACGAAGGTGCTCGCGGAGAACCTCACGAAGGTTCTCTATCCCAACGACAACACGATGCAGGGCAAGGAACTGCGCCTCAGGCAGCAGTACTTCTTCGTGTCCTGCTCGCTGCAGGATATCTTGCGTCGCTACCGCCGCGTGAACAAGGGGTGGGACGCGCTTCCCGACAAGGTGTTCATCCATCTCAACGACACGCATCCTGCTCTCGTCATTCCGGAGTTGATGCGCATTCTCATCGACATCGAGGGGCTGGAGTGGGACAAGGCGTGGGACTTGACCCGTCGCTCTACGGGCTACACCAACCACACGATTCTCCAGGAGGCGCTTGAGAAGTGGCCGGTTCCGATGATGGAAAGGCTGCTCCCCCGCCACCTCCAGATAATCTACGAGATCAACGGGCGCTTCCTGCAGCAGGTTTCGTCGCTCTGCCCTGGAGACGTGGCGAAGCTGCAGAGAATGTCCCTCATCGACGAGAACGGCGAGCGGTACGTCCGCATGGCCAATCTCTGTGTCGTGGGGTCGTCGTCGGTGAACGGCGTCGCGGAGCTTCATACGAAGATTCTCCGCGAGGAGCTGTTCCGCGATTTCTGCGACATCTGGCCCGATAAGTTCCGCAACGTCACGAACGGAATCACGCCGCGCCGCTGGCTGCTCAAGGCGAATCCGGCGCTCGCGCAGCTGATAACGGAGTCGATTGGCGATGGGTGGATTACCGACCTCTCCAAGCTGAGGGAGATCGAGCGCTTCTCGGGCGACGCGAACTTCCTCTCGGCGCTTTCGCGTATAAAGAAGGCGAACAAGGGGTTGCTTGCAAACTGGACGGCCGACAAGCTTGGCATCAAGCTCAACACCGACGCCATCTTCGACGTCCAGGTGAAGCGTCTGCACGAGTACAAGCGCCAGCTTCTCCTTGCGCTGTACATCATAATACTCTACAACAGGCTTGTCAACGATCCGTCGTACGATCCCGTGCCGCGCCAGTTCATATTCGCCGCGAAGGCCGCGCCGGGATACTACATGGCGAAGCTGATCATAAGGTTCATCCACGGAATCGCAGAGGTCGTCAACGCCAATCCGAAGACGCGCGACAGGCTGTCCGTCGCGTTCCTGCCCGACTACCGCGTTTCGCTTGCCGAGAAGATCATGCCGGCGGCGGAGGTGTCGGAGCAGATATCGCTCGCCGGCATGGAGGCGTCCGGTACCGGCAACATGAAGTTCATGATGAACGGTGCGCTCACCCTTGGCACGTTCGACGGAGCCAACGTCGAGATCAGCCAGGAAGTCGGCGAAGAGAACATGTTCATCTTCGGCATGAGGGCCGAGGAGGTCGCGAAGCGCCGTGCAGCGTACGTCGCGCGCGAATACTACGAGAAGGATCCCGAGATTCGCCAGGCGCTGGACATGATAAGGGCCAATGCGTTCTCCGTTCTGGATCCTGGGCTCTTCGATCCGATTCTCAGGAATCTCCTGGACTACAACGACTACTACATGCTTCTCGCGGACCTTCGCGACTACTGCCGTGCGCAGGACCTCGTCGATGCGACGTACCGCGACACCGGAAAGTGGAACAAGATGTCGCTTGTGAACATCGCAAGGTCTGGCAGGTTCTCTTCCGATCGCGCTGTCATGGAGTACGCCAAGAACATCTGGCATATCTCGCCGGTGAAGTTTGGGTGAATTTCGCTATTGACGCGTGGGGGGGTATTTTGATATACTTCCCCATCAAGAGCAAAAGGCCAGGTTAGCACAGTTGGTAGTGCGGCTCATTCGTAATGAGCAGGTCGGGGGTTCGAGTCCCTTACCTGGCTCCATGTTGGCGGGAGTAGATCAATTGGTTAGATCAACAGATTGTGATTCTGTGGGTTGCGGGTTCGAGTCCCGTCTCCTGCCCCATTTTGAGAAAAGAGGCTAGCGAGATGACGATTATCGAGGCGCTTATTGAGTTGCAGGAGGTTGATGGCAGGATTCGCGGGCTTGAGACGGAGTTAAACGATCTCCCTCACCGCAAGGCTCTTGAGACGGCGAGGCTTTCGGGCGTATCCGCCGATCTTCTCGCCGCGAAGGCGGGGCAGGAGTATGCGAGCCAGCGAGTCCAGAGCTTTGAAGAGGACGCGAAGTCCCTGAAGGAGAAGATCCTCCAGTTGAAGACGACGCAGGCTGGGTTGAAGTCCAACAAGGAATACCAGCAGTACGCGATGCAGATAGACCTTGTCTCGCACGATCTTGAAGCTGCCGAGAACAACCAGATCGCCGCGCTCGACGAGTTGCCGTCCGCAAAGGCCCGCATTGACGAGGCGCAGGCCAAGTACGATTCCGAGAAGAGCGCGGTCGATGGCTATTGTGCCGAGATCGACATGCGCATAGCGGAAGCGAAGGCGGAGCTTGCTGAGGCGCAGAAGGAGCGCGCCGAGAAGGTGAAGCTTGTAAACGATCCGAAGTTCCTGCTGTACTACGAGCGTCTGCGCACGAAGCGCTGGCCTGTCGTCGTCTCCCTCACGCACGATGGCGTTTGCGACGGCTGCCATCTTCTGCAGCCGCCGAGTGTCGGTCAGCTTGCCGATGCGAACGCGAAGAACGGAGAGGCCGGCAAGCCGCAGGGGATCGTCGCCTGCACGATGTGCGGCCGCATCCTGTACCGCGCCTGATTCCGGCGCGGGCCGCTCTTTGAAAATTCCCACCTGAAGCGACGCTCGCGCGACCGGTCGCTGTCGAAAGGCAGAGGAAAGTCCGGACTCCGCAGGGCGGGGGATCCGCGTGTCAAGCGCGGAAGGCGCGTGGCAAACGCGCGCAATGGAAAGCGCCACAGAAAACAGGTAGCCATCGGTTCGGACTAGTCTCCGTCCGGCGGTGATAGTGAAAAGGCGGGGCAAGAGCCCACCGTGCCGCATGAAACGGCGGCTGCAAGGCAAGCCCTCCCCGGAGCAAGATCAAATAGGGAACCGACCGGCGGCCCGTCGGGTGGCGTTCGTTTTGAAGCGCCTAAGGTTTCGGGTTGATTGCTCAGATGAATGATCGGATCTCGCGTTAGCGCAAAACGCTGCGCGGGAGAACAGAATCCGGCTTATTCGCCGCGCGTCGCTTCAGGTGGGAATTCTTTTCTCCTCAGGCGAAGGCAGAAATAAAAAATTTTTTTTTTGGGGGGGGCTTGACAAAGTGGACATATAATGTCTATAATATGTCCACTATGATTGAACAGGTAAATACGGCCAAACTCAAGCAGCAGCTCTGCCACTACCTTGGCTTGGCCCGCCAAGGGAAAGAGGTGCTGATCACCAGCCACAAGCGCATAGTCGCCAGGCTGCTTGGCGAAGAATGTTCGTCTGGCAGGCTTCCGCTGAAGATGCCGACGCGTTCAGCGTCCATACTCAAGGATATCGGGGGCTTCGGCCTTGTCGATGATCCTAACAAGGGAATAGAAAAGGAAAGGGGGGCGAGATGACAGTCTATCTCGATTCAACTTTTGTCATGCGCCGTCTTCTTGGAATTGGCAAGCCTGTCGATTTCTGGGGCAAGTGGGATACTGCGTATGCGAGTACGCTCATGCGCTCGGAGTGCTTCCGTGCGGCGAACATGCTTCGTCTCAATGGAAAGATCGACGATGAAGGCCGCGCCCGTCTCGGTTCGTGGATCGAGAGCGTATGCTCCACTGTCGTGCAAGTTCCTGTCACCGATGCAATCGTCAACAGGGCGGCGGGTGCGTTTCCCGTGGCGGTTGGCACGCTTCAGGCGATACATCTTGCCACGATGCAGGAGCTGGAGGCCGTCCATGGCGTAAAGTGCGAGCTTGCAAGCGCCGACAAGGGGCTTGTCCAAGCCGCCAAGTCGCTTGGGTTCGTCGAGGCGTCTGACATTCCTGATGAGAAGCCGGCGGAAGAACCCGCAGGCACTGAAGGCAAATGACGCTTCTCTGGCAGGCTGTTTTGCAAGGGTCGGTGGGGTTCGCGATTGGCGCGGGCACCAACGACCTTGCGATACGCTGGCTTTTCGCGACGGTCTTCACAAAGAAGAAGAGAAACATCGCGGAGTCGGTGCAGGAGGTCGTGAGCAAGGAGCTCATGTCCTCCGAGAAGATCATCGCGAAGCTTTCTGATCCCGTGGTCAGGGCTGCGGTGGAGCGCAACGTGCGGGCGGAACTCGATGGCATATTTCGCCGAGCGACTTCTCTCGCAGGCGGAGTCGTCGGCGGGTTGCGTCCGTTCCTTCCTCGACTAGTGCGAGATGAAATAGACGCGGTTGGCAAGGTTGGCGCGGCGTTCGATGGCGAACTGCGCAAGACGATAGCCAAGGTATGCGCCATGCAGATTCACGACTATCTTTCGAGAAATCTGCCAAGAATCGTCGATGAGACTGGCGTTTGGACCATAATCTACGATTCGATAATGGCGTTGGACGAGGAGAAGATGGAGTTCCTGACCAGGCAGGTCGCAAATCGCGAACTTCGCGGGATAACGATTTGGGGCGGTGTGATCGGCGCGGCGGTAGGGGTTGCGACGAGTTTTGTGATTCGCCTTATAGGTTAGCGGTCTTTCTCGTTTTAGGCGATTTTTCTAAAGGAATTGACGGGAAATCCCGTCGATTCCTATCCTTGCGTTCCAAAAATTTAATAAAATTTTTTAAAATACCCCCTTGCGCAAACACAAGATTTAGTGTATCATATACTCCACTAACCACAACAGGCGGTAAAATCTTAAAAAAGAGAGGAAAAAAATAGGCATGAAGGCGATGATGATAATCAAGCGGTCCGGGCAGGAGGTTCCGTTTGACATTACCAAGATCGAAAACGCGATCCGCAAGGCGTCCAACGCCGTGGATCCAGTCGATGCGATATCGGAAGATCGCATCAAGCTCATCGCCAAGGAAGTTGCCGGTGTTTGCGAAGCGCGAGATCGCGCAATGACGGTCGAAGAGATTCAAGACGTCGTCGAGAACAAGATCATGGAGCTGGGCTCCCGCGAGATCGCGAAGAAGTACATTGTCTATCGGTACAAGAGGCAGCTTGCCCGCAAGGCGAACTCCACCGACGAGCAGATACTCTCGCTCATCGAGTGCAATAACGAAGACGTCAAGCAGGAGAACTCTAACAAGAACCCGACCATCAACTCCGTGCAGCGCGACTACATGGCCGGCGAGGTGTCGAAGGACGTGGCGGCCCGTCTTCTCCTGCCGCAGGATGTCGTGCAGGCGCACAAGGACGGCATCATCCATTTCCATGACATGGACTACTACGCGCAGCACATGCACAACTGCGACCTCGTGAACCTCGAGGACATGCTGCAGAACGGAACGGTCATTTCCGGGACGATGATCGAAAAGCCGAAGTCGTTCTCCACCGCCTGCAACATCGCGACGCAGATCATCGCGCAGGTCGCGTCCAACCAGTACGGCGGCCAGTCGATTTCGCTCACGCATCTTGCGCCGTTTGTCGATGTCTCCCGCCAGGCGATCGCGAAGGACTTTAGGGACGAGTGCGAGCTCGCCAACGTCTCCATTTCGGAGAAGGACTTCGACGCCATCGTCGAGAAGCGCGTCCGCAAGGAGATACAGAAGGGCGTCCAGACCATACAGTACCAGGTAGTGACTCTGATGACGACAAACGGCCAGGCTCCGTTCGTCACGGTCTACATGTATCTCGGCGAGGCGAGGAACGAGCAGGAGAAGAAGGATCTCGCGCTTGTCATAGAGGAGGTCTTGAACGAGCGCATCAAGGGCGTCAAGAACGAGCAGGGCGTCTATGTGACGCCCGCGTTCCCGAAGCTCATCTACGTTCTCGAAGAGCAGAACGTGCGCGAGGGTTCGCCATACTGGTATCTCACGGAGCTTGCGGCGAAGTGCACTGCGAAGCGCATGGTGCCTGACTACATCAGCGAGAAGAAGATGCGCGAGTACAAGCTCTCGAAGGGCGAGGAAGTCGGCCACGGCGACACCTACACCTGCATGGGCTGCCGCTCGTTCCTCACTCCGGACCGTTCGGGGAACGGCTATGGCAATGTCGCCAGGGCCGGCAACTACGAGCCCGGCAAGCCCAAATACTACGGCCGCTTCAACCAGGGCGTCGTCACGATCAACCTCGTTGACGTCGCGCTCACGGCCCAAGGCGAGATAGACAAGTTCTGGAGCATCTTCGGCGAGAGGTGCGAGCTGTGCCATCGTGCGCTCCGCTGCCGCCACGAGCGCCTGAAAGGCACGACTTCCGACGCGGCGCCGATCCTCTGGCAGTACGGCGCGCTCGCGCGTCTCGACAAGGGCGAGAAGATCGACGCCCTCCTCTACGGCGGGTATTCGACGATTTCGCTCGGATACGCCGGCCTCTGGGAGTGCGTGTTCGCGATGACCGGCAAGAAGCTCACCGAGCCCGAGGGCGAGGCGTTCGGCCTTGAGGTCATGAAGAAGCTCAACGAATACACCGCGAAGTGGAAGGCCGCAGAGGACATCGACTACTCGCTCTACGGCACGCCGCTCGAATCGACGACGTACAAGTTCGCGAAGTGCCTCCAGAAGCGCTTCGGCACGATCAAGGGCGTGACGGACAAGAACTACATAACCAACTCCTACCACGTGCACGTCACGGAGAAGATCGACGCGTTCAAGAAGCTCGAGCTCGAGGCGAAGTTCCAGAAGCTTTCGCCCGGCGGCGCGATCAGCTACGTCGAGGTCCCGAACATGCAGGACAACATCCCTGCGGTCCTCTCGATCATGCAGTACATCTACGACCACATCATGTACGCGGAGCTGAACACGAAGTCCGACTACTGCCAGGTGTGCGGCTTCGACGGCGAGATCGAGATCGTGAAGGACGAGAGCGGCAAGCTCGTGTGGAAGTGCCCGAAGTGCGGCAACACCGACGAGGCGAAGCTCAACGTCGCGCGTCGCACATGCGGCTACATCGGCTCTCAGTTCTGGAACCAGGGCCGCACGCAGGAGATCAAGGAGCGCGTTCTCCACGTTTCGTGAGTGGGGAATGCAGCCGGTCGAATACATAGACCGCAGGAGCGGGGAGCGCGTCCGGGAGTCCGTAATGGGCGACGGCGCTCTCCGCTTCGCGTATGAAACTCTTGCGGGGCGCACTCTCTGGCCGCTTCTCTTCGGCTCCAGGTTCTGCTCCGCCGTCATGGGACGGCGCTACGATTCGCCGCGCTCGCGCTCGTCGATCGCCGCGCTAGCGTCCATTCCAGGGTGCCGCGCAGACGAGGCGGAGAAGCCGGTTTCGGAATATGCCTCGTTCAACGAATTCTTCACGCGAAGGCTGAAGCCAGGGGCGCGTCCCGTGGGCGACGGCCTTGTCAGCCCCGCCGACGGCAGGCTGCGGCTTTTCCTTGGGGCGGACGCGGACAGCCCGTTCCCGCTGAAGGGCGCGCGCAAGTCGCTTCGCGAGGTGTTCGGCCCCGCCGGCGCCCCGGCGGTTCCTGACGGCCTGTACGACATCGCAGTTGTGCGGCTTGCGCCGGTAGATTACCATCGCTTCCATTTTCCGTGCGACTGCCGCACCGAGGGTGCGCCGATTGTCGTCCGCGGCGGATACCATTCGGTCAATCCCATCGCGCTCGTGCGCCGTCCAGACATCTATGCGGAGAACGAAAGGCAGATCGTTCGCGTCGAAGCCTCTTTCGGGCCTTTGTGGCTAGTTGACGTCGGCGCGTTCGGCGTTGGCACGATCGTGCAGACGTACGAAGGAGAGCGCCATGCGAAGGGCGACGAGAAGGGCTATTTCAAGTTTGGCGGCTCGACGGTGATTCTCGTCGTCCGTGCGGGCGCGCTTGCGTTCGACGAAGACCTCGTGCGCAATTCCGCCGCGGGGCTGGAGACGCGTGTCTTATGCCGCGAGCGCATCGCGCAACATTTTTTGGTATAATTGGTCGCATGAAAAATGGTTATAAATGGGCGGTTCTCGCCATGCTCAGTTTTGCCTTCTTCTTCCATCAGGCGGATAGGGCGATCTTCGGTCTTCTGACGGTTCCGATCCAGCGGGACCTTTCGTTGAGCGACGTGCAGATAGGCTGGATAAACACGGTCCTTAGCTGGACGCTTGCAGGCATGGCGTTGATCGCAGGCCCGGTCGGCGACCGCTTCTCGCGCAAGTGGATAATAACCATTTCGCTGATCTCGTGGTCGATGATGACGTTCGTGATGGGCTTTGTCGGCGATTGGCGGATATGCGGCATAACGATTCCCGCGTTCTTCGTTGTCATGTTCTTCCGTTCCATTGCAACGGGCGTTGGGGAAAGCTTCTACGGGCCGTGCTATCCGCCGCTCATCGCGGCATACCACCGGGAGACGCGTTCGCTCGCCCTCTCGATACACCAAGGCGCGCTTTACTTCGGCCTTATGACATCCGGCATTCTAACGGCCTGGGCGCTTGGGCTTCTCGGCAGCTGGCGGTATGTGTTCATGATGTTCGGCGGCGCGGGCTTCTTGCTTGGCGTCTTCTTCATCTTCGCGCTGCGCGACACGCCGTCGGCGGGAGCGGGCGGCGCAGCCGGCGACACCGGCTTTCTTGCGGGCGTCAAGTATTTCTTCCGCACTCCCACCGCGATCTTCTCCATGTTCGGGTTCGTGGCGATCGTGTTCGTCAACAACGCCTATCTCTTCTGGGCGCCCAAGTACATGGTGATGAAGTTCGGCTCTTCCGTCGGCGAGGCGGGCGCGCAGACGATGCTCTGGCACCATCTCTTCGCGTTCGCGGCGATTCTTGCGGGCGGCGTGGTGACCGATCGTTTCGTACGCAGGATGCCGCGTTTCCGAATCGCCTTTCAGGCGGTGTCCATGCTGTGCGGCGCGCCGTGCCTCGTGGCGATCGGCTTTCTGCCGTCCGCCGCGGCGATGGTTTCCATGACCGCTGCATACGGCGTGTTTCGCGGCTTCTTCGAGGTAAACACGCATGCGACGCTGTTTGACGTCATCCCGCCGCGCTACCGTTCGACTTCCGTCGGCATCTTCACGGTGTTCGCCTTCCTCTTCGGCGGCCTTTCGGGAATCGTGATGGGGGCGCTGTCGCAGAAATTCGGGGTGAGCGGTTTCGAAACCGGTTTCGCGCTGATGGGCTGCGCGTACGTCGCAGGCTCGGTATCGATGGCCATTGCGTTCTTCCGCTTCTTCAAGCGCGATCATATGACAGTCCTGGACGAGTAGGAGGTTCTTCATGTTTGCATTTATTGCGTTTGCCGTTTCGTCCGTTTGCGTTGAGGTGACTCCCGTGGAAGGTGAGCCGCCTTCGCTCCTGCCGAAGGGAGGCGAGTTCCGCCTAGTGTGGCATGACGAGTTTTCGGGCGACAGGCTTGACGAGACGAAGTGGTCGTTCCGCACGAACTTCTGGGGAAAGCGCGCGTCGTGGTTTGCCGCGCCGGAAGACGGCGCGGTGAAGGTCGGCGGTGGGCTCGCCCGCCTCGGGATAGTCAGGAGGGAAGACGGGCGCTTTTGCTCGCCGCAGCTCCAGACCGGCGCCCTAGTGTGGGACGATATGCGCCAGGTCTCCGGCAACGGCGTTACGTGGCCGTTCCCCAAGAGGGCGCAGCCTAAGTTCATGCATCGCTTCGGATACTGGGAGTGCCGCGCAAGGCTTCAGCGCAGGCGCGGCTGGTGGAGCGCGTTCTGGCTGCAGTCACCGGACCAGGGGGCGACGATCGATCCGCGCCGCAGCGGAATCGAAGCCGATATTATGGAGTCTTTCGAGCCGGGAACCCATATAGTCCATGCCTTCCACTACAACGGCTACGGAGCCGACTACAAGCGCTTCAATGCGCAGCGGGCGCCGTACACTCCAACCCCGGACAGCGCATTCAAGAGGACTTATCCGATTTCAACGGACGAGTTCCACACTTTCGGGCTTCTCTGGGAGCCGGACGGCTACACCGTGTTCATCGACGGAAAGCAGAGCGGCTTCAAGGTCGGAAAGGGGAAGGACGAGGCCGTTTCCCACGTGGATCAGTTCCTGCTTCTCAGCACGGAGCTGAAAGGGTTCCGCAAGAACGGAACGCATGATGCCGAGGTCGAGGAGGCATGGCGTGAGGGCGACGACTTCGCCGTCGATTTCGTGCGCGTGTTCGACGCAGTGGAAGCGAAGTCGGAATGAAGCAGGCGGAGGAAGACATGGACTTGCGCGAATTTGCAGGCGAGTTGGCGAAGGACGGCGTAAAGTGCATCCTCCAGGTGCGCCATGCGGAGCGTCCGAAGATGGATCCTGACGATCCGACGTTTGGCGACTCTCTGCCGATAACGGACGAGGGCGTTCGCACGTCGCTCAAATTAGGCGAGAGCCTCGCCGAATTCGGCGGCGACGTGCAGTTTGCATCCTCTCCGCTCAGGCGTACGCGGATGACGGCGGCGAAGATAGCGGAAGGAATGGGCGTCGTGAACCCCGATATTCCAGCCGACGAGTTGCTTGGCAACGGAACGTTCTACTATGCCGACCCGAGCGAGGTGCTGGACGTCTTCAAGCCGGAGAATTTCTTCAACGCCTGCTTCGAGTATTTCCGCACTGGCGAACAACGCGGGTTCAGGAACCTTTACGCCGCATCGGACGACCTTGAGAAATGGCTTGTCGAACGTCTTAGGAGAAAGCTGTTTCTTGTTGTCACGCACGACTGCTACATTGCCGCGTATCTCGCGGCGAAGTGCGGCATGGAGTTCACCCGGGACAACTGGCCGCGCTTTCTCGACGGCGGAGCGCTCTTCCTGTATCCAGATGGCTCGAAGCGGTATGCGCTCGTCCGCACCGGGCTTTCGGACGGAATCTGCGGCGTCGGTGGCCGCGTGATGTGAATCGTCCGGCGACGTGTGGTATAATATGCGGCACATGGAAAATTCAAGGAGAACGGCGGTGTTTGTGGTCGCGCGGTGGCGCGCGACGGGCGAGTTCCCGTCTTCGCTTCTTCCCGGCGGAGACGACAGGGCGTTTGTGCAAGATCTCGTCTATACGGTCGTGCGCAGGCTGCGTCCATTGCGGAGGGTCCTCGGCGAGTTTGTGAAGAAGTGGCCCAAGGGGGAGCTCGAGGATCTTCTCTATGTCGGCGCGGCGCAGATACTGTACATGCCGGACGTTCCCGACTTCGCGGCGGTCAACGAGACTGTGGCCGCCGCGAAGATGTGCGAGAATCCGTCCATCGCGAAAGTCGTGAACGGCGTACTTCGCAATCTCATCCGCCATCGCGACGAGCTGAAGCTCGGCACGGAGCTCGAGACATTCCCCTCCGCCATCGCGAAACGCTGGGTCGCGCGCTTCGGCGAAGAGAACGCGGAGAAACTTGCGGCGTGGCACAACACGCCGGCGGAGACTTTTCTTGCGCGGCGCGACGGCTCATTCGTATCCCTTGAGCGCGGAACGCGCGTTGCAGACGTGTCGGGCTATGCGGAAGGCGATTTCATCGTGCAGGATCCATCTACGGCGACAGCCGTCAAGCTGCTCGACCCGAAGCCCGGCGAGAGGATCCTTGACGCATGCGCGGCGCCAGGGGGAAAGACTGTGCAGATCGCCTGGCGCGGCGCGGCGGTCACGGCATGCGAGGTGAACCCGAGACGTCGCATGAGGCTTGTTGAAAATCTTTCGCGGCTGAAGCTGGATGTCGATGTGATTTCCGCAATTCCATCCCCGTCCGAAAGCTCGCGGCGTTTCGACAAGATACTCGTCGATGCGCCGTGCTCCAACACAGGCGTCTTTCGCCGCCGTCCGGACGCGCGGTGGAGCTGGAGCGCCGACAAGCTTGCCGCGCTCGCGAAGCTTCAGGCGCAGATTCTGGACAGCGTCGTTCCTCTTCTTTCGCCAGGCGGAAAGCTCGTCTATTCCACATGTTCCAACGAACCGGAGGAGAACAGCGGCGCGGTGGAGGCTTTTCTCGCGCGGCATCCCGACTTCGCGATGGAGGCGTCCGAGGAATCGCTGCCTTTCGAGACGGGGCGCGACGGCGCTTTTTCCGCCGCGCTCGTACGGAAAATTTGATATAATAACGCGACAAATAGGAGATGCAAGATGGCTCAGTTTTTTGATTATACAGGTGTGGTGGAGGAAGTCCTGCCAGTACAGTCGTTCGCCAGCGGCTTCACTAAGCGGGATGTGATAATCGGCAACGACGTCGATTCCCCGTCGAAGTATCCGAATCCGGTGAAGTTCACGTTCAAGAAGGACAACTGCTCGCTTCTCGACGGTGTCCAGAAGGGACAGCGCGCGAAGATCCACTTTGTCGTTGACGGGCGTCGCTGGGACGGTCCGAAGGGCACCCAGTACTTCGTCGATCTGACGGGGCTCAAGATCGAGGTCTTGAATTCCGACGGAACGAGCACAGAGCCGGTCCCCGCCCCTGCCGAGCCGGATTTTCCGGCGGACGCGGGCGACATTGACGACATGCCGTTCTGAACTGGCGCGAAGCCATATCGAAAACGTCCGCGTATCTCGAATCGAAGGGAGTTCCGGACGCGCCAACGGCGGGCGAGCTGCTCGCCGCGCGGCTTCTTCGCATCGGGCGAGGCTTCCTTGCGGCGGAACTGGGCAAGGAGGTCTCGGTTGCGCATGTCGAGGCGTTGCGGCGCGGCATGGCGCGGCTCGCCAAGGGCGAGCCTTTGCAGTACGTCCTTGGCGAATGGGACTTCCGCTCGCTCACCTTGAAATGCGACAAAAGGGCGCTCATACCGCGTCCCGAAACGGAGGAGCTGGTCACGAGGGTTCTCGCGCATCTGCGTGCCGCCGCGGCAGAGGGGCGCGGCAGAAACCAACTCGTCGTCGACGTCGGCACTGGCACTGGCGCGATAGTGCTGTCGCTCGCGAAGGAGTTTCCAGGCCCTGCGTATGTCGGCACTGACGTTTCCGCCGATGCGATACGGCTTGCGGAGGAGAACGCCGCGAAATGCTCGGTTGCGGACGCGGTGAAGTTCGTCGTAATGGATGGCCTTGACGATTTCGACGAGCCGCAATGCGTAGATGTGATCGTCTCGAATCCACCGTACGTCAAGACTTCGGTCTGCGCGACGCTCGATCCGAGGGTGAGGGATTTCGAGCCTCGCATCGCGCTTGACGGCGGCGAGACGGGGCTCGACTTCTACGACAGGTATCTTGCGGACGCTATAAACCTTCTGAAGCCGGGCGGCGCGGTATTCTTCGAGATCGG
>Ga0310696_10000410_pt1 | contig 69409 bp, 59 predicted proteins | sample AusTroGonzalo_MG_4_FD_203885 | JGI IMG/M metagenome (GOLD analysis project Ga0310696, IMG submission 203885) | Bovine rumen microbial communities from tropical cattle in Woodstock, Queensland, Australia - Gonzalo_02 (v2) (version 2) | ecosystem: Host-associated > Mammals > Digestive system >...
TTCAAAAACCTTCCCGAAGAGAAACTTTTCTTCATCAAACTCGCAAAAATGATCGAAGCGAACATCTTCAAAGTAAAAGGAACGAAACTTCCGGTCAACGTTGACGGAATGATCGGCGCAGTTCTTCTCGCTCTTGAAATTCCTGCCGAACTTGCTAACGGAATCTTCATGATTTCGAGAGTTCCGGGCCTAATGGCTCACTATGTCGAGGAAAAGACGACGCAGAAACCGATGCGCAACATCGACCAGAAGGCTGCGATATACAACGGACACGAAAAGAGGAAAATCGGAGAATAGAATGGAAATCGACAAGAAATACGACCATCTGTCAATCGAAAAGAAATGGTACCAGTTCTGGGAGGAAAAGGGCTTCTTCAAGGCTGATCCCAGCAGCAAAAAACCGCCTTACACGATAGTTCTCCCGCCGCCCAACGTCACGGGCGTCCTTCACATGGGACACGCCGTCATGGTCGTCGTTCAGGACGCGATGAGCAGATACAAAAGGATGTCGGGTTACGACGTTCTCTGGCTTCCGGGCACGGACCACGCAGGGATCGCGACGCAGATGGTTGTAGAGCGTGCTCTCAACAAAGAAGGGATCTCGAGACACGACCTCGGACGCGAAAAATTCCTTGAAAGAGTATGGCAGTGGAAAAAGGAAAACGGCAGCACGATCACGCGCCAGCTCAGATGCCTGGGTGCTTCGCTCGACTGGTCGAGAGAGCGTTTCACGATGGATGAAAACCTCTCCAAAGCGGTTCGCGAAGTCTTTGTTTCGCTTTACGAAGAGGGGCTTATCTACAAAAACACATACATTATCAACTGGTGCCCGCACTGCAGAACGGCACTTTCCGACCTTGAAGTCGATCACGAGAATGTCGAAGGACACCTCTGGCACATCAAATATCCGATTTCTGGAAGCGACGAGTTCCTGACGATCGCTACGACCCGTCCCGAAACTCTTCTCGGCGACAGCGCGGTCGCAGTTCACCCCGAGGACAAACGTTATGCGCATCTCATCGGCAAAAAGGTCAAACTTCCGCTTACAGACAGGGAGATCCCGATAATCGGAGACGCGATTTTGGTCGATATCGAATTCGGAACAGGTGCCGTAAAAGTCACGCCTGCCCACGATTTCAACGACTTCGAGACCGGCAAACGCCACAACCTTGAAGAGATCAATGTCATCAACGAAAAAGGCGAGATCAACGAACTCGGCGGAAAATATGCCGGCATGACTACGACCGAAGCGAGAGAGGCGATAGTCGCCGACCTCGACAAACTCGGTCTTCTTCTCAAAGTCGAAAAGCACATGCACGCAGTCGGCCACTGCCAGAGATGCAAAACCATAGTCGAACCGATACTTTCAGACCAGTGGTTCCTCAAAATGGAAGATCTCGCGAAACCGGCAATAGAGGCGGTCGAAACAGGCAAAATCGTTTTCCAGCCCGAAACCTGGAAAAAGACCTATTACGAATGGATGTACAACATCAAAGACTGGTGCATCAGCCGCCAGCTCTGGTGGGGACATCAGATCCCGGTATGGTACTGCGAAGATTGCGGCGAAATGATCGTCAGCCGCGAAGACCCGACTAAGTGCCCGAAATGCGGCTGCGAGAAGCTCAGACGCGATCCTGACGTCCTCGACACATGGTTCAGCTCTCAGCTCTGGCCGTTCTCGACTTTAGGCTGGCCCGAAAAAACGCCTGAACTTGCTAAATATTACCCGACGACACTCATGGAAACCGGTTTCGACATCATTTTCTTCTGGGTAGCCAGAATGATCATGATGGGATACAAGTTCATGGGCGAAAAACCTTTCGGAAAGGTATTCTTCCACGGTCTTGTCCGCGACAAATTCGGTCAGAAGATGTCGAAGAGCAAAGGCAACGTCATCGATCCGCTCGTAGTCACCGAAAAATACGGCGCGGACGCTCTCCGCTTCACCTTCGCGATGATGCCGCTCGCAGGGCGTGACGTAAAACTTTCGGATGAATGGTTCGAAGGCTACTGGGCTTTCATCAACAAGATATACAACGCGACGAGATTCTGCCTCATGCAGTTCGCTGACGGCGAAAAACTCGATTTCAACCCGATCGAATACAAAAACGATGACTTCTCGTTTGCAGACAAGTGGATCCTCTCGAAACTCGAGGATGTCACGAAGGAAGTCCGCAAAAACCTCGACGAAATGAGGCTCAACGACGCGGCGGGAGCGATCTACCACTTCTTCTGGCACGAGTTCTGCGACTGGTATATCGAGCTCATCAAACCGACATTCTTCGGCACTGACGAAAACGCGAAAACTGTCGGCAAAAAAGTCCTTCTCAAAGTCCTCGACGCAAGCTTTAAACTGCTTCACCCCTTCATGCCGCATGTCACCGAAGAGCTTTGGCAGAGCCTGCCGTTCAGCTTCGACGGACGCGAAGAATCAATAATGATAAGCCGCTTCCCCGAAGCCGGCGACTGCCCCGTTTTCGAAAAAGACGCGCAGACGATGGAAGAGATTATCGAGATCATCACCGTCATCAGAACGATCCGCGCTGAAAACAACATCAAACCGTCGGCAGAACTTCCGCTCAAACTTGCACTTGTTGAGGGCCTCAAGAACGCGCTCAGCGAAAAACTCGAATACATAATCAAGCTTGCAAGAGTAAAAGATGTTGAATTTGTTGACACTTTTACACCAGACAAAGAGACGGCAAGTTCCCTCGTAAAAGGCGGGACGCTCTACATCCCGCTTGCAGGATTCATTGATTTCTCCGACGAAATCAAGCGTCTTGAAAAGGAAATCGCGAAACTCCAGAAAGATTTCGACCTCTGCGACAGAAAACTCAACAACCCGAACTTCCTTTCAAAAGCACAGCCCGAAGTAGTCGAAAAAGAAAAATCAAAACACACCGAACTTTCCGAAAATCTGGCTCATCTTAAGGCGAGATTAGCTGAGATCAGTAAATAGAACTCTGATTTATAAAAAAATCGTAAAAATTTATCAATAAAATCAAAGTCTTGTCGTTTTTTTTTTTGAATTTTTGAGTCAGAAAAATTGGCACTTTGTGCAACTAAATATATGCTTATTTGGTTTTTTAACTTTATGGAGGTTGTCATGAAAAAATCGATGATTTTAACAGTCATTCTGGCGATTCTGCTTTTTGCCGGCTGCGGAAACGACAAAAAAGAAGAAAAAACTGCCGACACAGGTGACACAACAGCTGATACCGGCAATTCCGATTCAGGTGGGAACGGCGCGCCTTTGGATGATGCTGATACAGACACAGACGATGATCCGTGCAAACTTGACGATTCTCTTCTTGACGCAAGCGAAAACGGCGGTGCATATTTCGCTTTAAAAGGTGTCGGAATAATAAATGCAAACATAATCAATAACCCTGAACCTGCTGACCACACGAAAGTAGCGTTCGGATTTTCCGATATCAACGGCAAACAGTTTTTTCAGGGAGAACAGAATACATTCTTTGTAGAATACGAGCAGGGTGTAAATGGAGTGATTTTTGCCGATCAAAACAAGGATTTCGAATGGCGTAGGACAACCTACGTATATTTCATTGTTCCGCTTCAGTACATCGACACAATGAAGGCAAACGGAGTCGATACAGTTGATAAGGCTCCGGAAATACTGATCTTCGACACCGCTTTTTCAGAAGACTTCAGCAGTAAGCAGTGTCTTATTGCGGCAAACAAATACGGCAGTGCCTCGGAAACCGGTGCAAAAACCGCTCTCGGAAAAACTCAGGTCTGCTATGGCAAAAACGAGAATTTTACTGCAGGAGAGACATTTAAACTTGCTATGAGAGCAGAACTTACCCTCGATAAGGAAGAACTTGCAGCAATCTACGATTTTAAAACACCGGATGATCTCTGCGAATGTCTCGATTCCGGCGGAGATTTGATCGACTGCAAATCGGTAAAGTGGTCTGACGACACATACAACGCATGTCATACTATTGACGATAACACGTGGTCGCCTCTTCCTTCCGCCACAATGAACTGGGAAAAAGCTGCAAATTATTGTGAAAACCTATCCGTATGCGGCCATGACGACTGGAGACTTCCAAATATAGACGAACTCAGGAAACTCGTTAAGAACTGCACGAAGATTGCATCGGAAGGAGAGTGCAGAATAAGTGAAAACGACCTGCTTTCCAATATGGAGGCCAAGGCGGACGGAGCATGGGAAGGTAGTTGTGAAGGTGAGTGGGAAACAGAGTGCGCCGAAGGAAGCTGTGTATGCAGCAGTTCACAACAACCGGAAATCCCTGGTTATTTCAGCGAAGTAGATGACAGCAATACTGAACTCTGGTCATCTTCTGCCGTAACTGATATGGCGGACCATGTATGGAATCTTCGCTTCAATTTCAGTAATGCTGTCGATATAATTCCAGGTCAGAAACAAGGTGCTTTCTCAGTCCGCTGCGTAAGATAAGATTTTTTGAAAAGGTTCTTTTCCTGTCATTCTGAGTAAAATGATTTTTCCCTCGCCACACTGGAGAGGGAATCAAAGGGTGAGGTCAAAACCTATTCTTCCGAAAAATCGGTGTCAAGGACGATCTGGAACTGATAACCTGGAAATTCTTTGCTTACATCGTTAAGGATTTCCGTGTAGATCCTTTTTCTGTCATCCGCTCCGAGGCTGACTACGACATCAAATCTCATGGTTTTTTCTTCTTTCACGAGATAGAAGCCGTGAAGCTGAAGCACATGCTCGCGGGAAAATACGATATCATGGATTTTGTTCCTGATTTCAATGGTTTCTGCATCGTGAGTGTTCACGGAATAGACTCCGATCGCGGTAAGGATCACGTTGTGTTTCGTGTAGACTGTGACCTGGATCTCGCGGATAAGTCTGTCGAGCATATCTGCGGAGTAGGTGTCGGGAACTTCAATGTGGATCGAGCCGTTCCACGAGTCGGGACCGTAGTTGTTCAGCACGAGGTCGTATGCTCCGCTGACATCGGGAAAACTCAGGACGGTCTCTTTTATGCTGTGCGCAAGGTCGGGGTCGTTTCTTTCGCCGAGCAGACGCGAAACCGTATCTTTCAGCATTTCGATGCCCGATTTTACGATCACGAGCGAGATCACCGCGCCGAGCCACGCTTCAAGCGAAATTCCTGCGATCAGAAAAACTGCCGCAGCGACAAGCGTCGAAGCCGAGATCACGGAATCCAGCGTCGCGTCCTCGCCTGAGTTTACGAGAGAATCTGAATTTACCTTGAGTCCGACGCTTTTGACGTAACGCCCGAGAACTATTTTCACCAGAACGGCGATACCGACGATCACAAGCGAAGTCGCCGTGTATTCCGGAGTTTCGGGGGTGATGATCTTTTTGACCGATTCAACAAGCGAAGTGACACCGGCATAAAGCACGATCACGGAAATCACCATCGCGCTCAGATACTCGATCCTGCCGTAGCCGAAAGGGTGCTTTTTGTCGGGTTCGCGCCCCGCCAGCTTAGTTCCGATGATGGTGATAAGCGAACTTCCCGCGTCCGAAATGTTGTTCACAGCGTCCAGAACGATCGCTATCGAATTTGACATGAGGCCGATAACCGCTTTGAAAGCCGCAAGAAAAATATTCGCGACAATTCCGATAATGCTTGTTCTGACGATTATTTTTTCCCTCGGTGTTCCGCCGTTTTCCGCGTTCACGATTTTTTCTTTGTTCATCATTTTCTCCGTTAAAAAGATCTGCCGGAAGATATGAAGTGAAAAAGAAAAATGCAATAATTTGTTGACACATTATCTTTCTCATTTATCCTGACACGGTGTCAAGATAGGGCTCATTTTTAACTTTTACAGGAGGCTGACTATGAAAATCAAGGCAGTAAAACTTTATGAGAACGGATTTATGACGCAGCCTTTCGCGTTCGGAGGCGAAGAGGGGATGGAGAAGTTCGACGCTTCCGTGCGTTACCGCTCATCGCTCCAGAATTACCTCATTGATACAGGAAAAGAGGTCATACTGATCGACACGGGTATGCCAAAAGAGGCTCCGGATGCGATTCCTGATGAAAAGACGATGATCCACCTCGGAACAAGGATCAAGGATTATGTATCGGCACTGGCTGAGGCAGGCTACAAGCCGGAACAGGTGACAAAGATCCTCGTTACCCATAAACATGCCGACCACACCGGCGAACTCCGCTCTTTCCCGAATGCAAAAATCTACATTTCACCGGAAGATGCCGATGCGCTGGAACTTAAAGGCGAAAATATCGTCCGTGCAACATATTCCGACGGTGCATATCACAATTTCCCGGCTTCCCAGATCATCGCTGACGGTGTCCGCCTGATCGAAGCCAAGGGACATACGAAAGGCAACAGCATCGTCATTGCTGAGGACGGAGGTCTTTTCTATATGTTCCACGGAGATATCACCTATACGGATGAGGCTCTGTATGCCGACAAACTCTCGATCGTTTTCGAGGACAAAGCCGCTGCAAGGGAAACTCTTGACCGAGTTAGAGAATTTATTCAGAAAAATCCTACAGTTTATCTCTCGACGCATACACCGCTCGGATACGAAAATCTGGAAAACCTTAAAGTTATAGACCTCGCAAATCCGCCTGAAACTATTCCTGTCGGAGAAATCACCTACAAAACGGCGACCGGAAAATATGTCTGCGGAATCTGCGGATATATCTATGATCCTGCGGAAAACAACAATGTCGCTTTCGAGGATCTTCCCGATGACTGGAAATGCCCGCGCTGCAGACAGCCGAAGGACAAGTTCAACAAAGCGTAGTTAAGAATCTAAGAGATATTTCGCTAACGCTCAATATGACGAATTTGTGGCGTTCTGTTAAGATTTTACCCCTTTCATCGAAAGCGAGATTCTTTTTCTTTCGAGATCTATGTTCTTGACCATAACTTTGATCTTCTGCCCCAATTTAAGGCATTCGGCCGGACTTTTGATGAATTTGTCCGAGATTTCGGAAATGTGAAGAAGCCCCTTTTCTTTGATCCCGATTTCGACAAAGGCACCGAAAGCGACGATGTTATCGACGATCCCGTTTAAGATCATTCCTTCTTTGAGGTCGTTTATCGTGCGCACTTCATCGGAAAATTCAGCCTGTTCGAACTTTTCACGGGGATCGAGTCCGCGTTTTTTCAGTTCTTCGATGACTGAGGGCGGCAGAAGTTCCTGAAAGATTGTGTTTTTGTCGATGATTTCTGGGTTTTTGACGATAGTTTCCAGTGGAATACCCGCTTTTTTTGCCGCACTTTTCACTAATTCGTAGTTTTCAGGGTGAACGCCTGTCGAATCGAGAATTTCGTCTCCTCCGAAGATACGCAGGAATCCGGCGCACTGCTCGAAAGATTTTGCACCTATCCCTTTGATATTCTTAAGTTCTTCGATGTTTTTGAAGCGCCTTCCGCTGCGCCTGAAAGCTGCGATCTCAGCCGATTTTTTGCTGTCGAGCCCTGAAATGTAGGCGAGAAGGTAAGGGCTTGCGGTGTTGAGGTTCGCTCCAACACGGTTTACAGCCCATTCGACCGTTCTTTTGAGCCTTTCGGCAAGTTTTTTGACAGGGATATCGTGCTGATACTGCCCGACACCGAGGCTTTCGGGCGGAATTTTTACGAGTTCAGACAGCGGATCCTGAAACCTGCGCCCGATTGAAATTGCGCCGCGAACCGTGATGTCAAGATCGGGAAACTCCTCTCTGGCGACGGCGCTCGCGCTGTAAACCGAAGCTCCGTCCTCGCTGACAGAGGCGACGACGACCTGTTTTCCGAAGAAACTTTTCAGGATCTCATGCGCCTCGCGCCCGAAAGTTCCGCTTCCGACGGCGATTCCGGCAACTTTGTACTCGGTTATCCACCTTTCGAGTTTTTTAGCCTCGTTTTTATCAAGGTGGAGAGTGAGGAGAGTCGAAGCGACGAAGTTTCCGTGTTCGTCAAGGAGAGCAGCCTTGCAGCCTGTTCTGATGCCGGGGTCAATGCCGATCACCGCTTTTTCGCCGAATGGCGGCATGAGGAGGATCTGCTCTAGATTTTTGTGGAAGACATCAAGTGAAGCGTCGATTGCAATTTCTTTGATTTTATTGAAGTTTTCAGTTTCTATGCTGCCGAAGATCCTGTCAGTCAGGGCTAGAGAAGAGCACTCGCCGAAAAAGTCGGAATGTCTTGCGAAAAATATTGATTCAATGCCGTTTTCAAGCTCTTTTTCTGTTTTATTAGCTTCCGCTGAAATCGAGAGGAACCCCTCCTTTTCGCCGCGGTTGAGCGCCATGACGCGGTGAGGCGTGATCCTCTGCGCGCTTTCCCTGAAATCGAAGTAGTCGCTGTAAAGAATGCCGTTTTCCTTTTTTCCGCGCTTTACTTTCGAGACGATAAATCCGTTTTCGACGCTTTTTCTTACAAAATCGCGCACTTTTGGTGTGTCTGCGATTTTTTGTGCGATTATTTCCTTTGCACCGTTTAGTGCTGAAGCACAGTCGTTAAAGGCCTCGCAAACGAAATCTTTAGCTTTTTCAAGTATTTTAGTGATCGGCGGATTGTTCAGCATGATGTATTCCGCGAGCGGCTGCAACCCAGCTTCAACTGCTTTGTCGGCCTTGGTTTTGCGCCCCGGCTTGAAGGGAGCGTAAATATCTTCGAGAACGGTCATGTCTGCTGCATTGGCGACCTCTTTGCCAAGTTCGTCGGAATAATTCCCGGTCTCTTCAAGAGACTTGAGAATAGCGCGCTTCCTTTTGTCGAGATTTGTTAGCTTCTCTGAAAGATCAATGATTTCAGATACTTGAACTTCGTCAAGGTTGCCAGTCATCTCTTTGCGGTATCTCGCGATGAAGGGGATGGTGCAGCCCGATTCTGTGAGTTCAAGCACGGCGCGGACCGATTTTTCAGCTATTTTCAGGGCTTTCGACGTTTCGCCCGCAATATTCAATTCTTTAAGTTCAATCATTTTTGCTCCGGTTGATAAAAAAAAGGCCCTCCGAAGAGGGCCGAAAAAAGCAAGGCTTACGGAATTAAGCTTTGATAGCTTCTACCGGGCAGCCGTCTTCACATGCGCCGCAGTCAACGCAAGCGTCGGTTACTTCGTAGCCGCCGTCTTTCTCGATGATAGCTTCTACCGGGCATGTTCCAGCGCAAGCACCGCATTTTACGCAAACATCTTGATTAATCTTGTGCATTTTTTTCTCCTCGTACCGTGTTAATAAACGCTAAAAAGCCATATTTTTTAAATTGCCTGCCATGTTTTGTCAAGGAAAAACTCAGTGTAACCGGATTTCCCTGATTTTTTTCAGAAAGTTTTCGACCTGCGTTGATTCGCTCACACCAGTTTTGCACCATATAGCGAAATGTTCGCAGTTGTTTGTCGCGATGTTGTAATCTCTTTCTCCGAGGCGGCTTTCGGCGCGTGCCACTGTTTCTTCAGGCGAATAGAGGTGATAATTTTTACCGTCTCCCAAAAGAAGCTCAAAAATTTTACCGACATTAATTCCAAGAGGAGTTATGATGTCAAAAATGTTAATTCCGTTCTTTTTTATGTATTTATCGAAATCAATGACGAAAAGATAGTCGGAATCTTCTTTGAATTTTTTGAGAGTCGTTCGGTGGACAATGATGTTTGTTCCGAAATCGCCCGACGGATCTGCGTAGTGGATCATTCCGCCGTTTCCAGTGTAGATTCCGTAATGGTCGTAGAGCCCTTTCATTCTGTGGACTCCGACGACATCACCGAACAGAATTTCATTGTCACTTACAACTCTTTTTATGTTGTGAAATTCGCTAACGGGATAGTGTATAAGATCAGTCATTTTTCCTCCTTAAAACGGACTATTTTATAGATTCAAAAGTAAAAAAATCAATTGAAAATTGACATTCAGACAAAATAACAATAAGTCTTTGGCAGTGTTTTGGTTTTATTGAGAAATGGTTTTTGATAAAACCGTGTTGGCTTGATTTTAAGGGAGGAAGTTATGACAAAAAGATTCGTTTGCAAGGTTTGCGGTTATGTTTATGAAGGCGAGAGCGCTCCGGAAAAATGCCCGGTATGCAAAGCTCCGTCAACAATGTTTGATGAGATCAAGGACGAGCTCAAGCTTGCTGCTGAGCACGAGTTCGGTGTTTACGAAAAAACTGTAAAAGACAACGCGAATGTTTCCGAAGAAGACAAAAAATTCATCCTTGAGCAGCTCAAGGCAAATTTCACCGGCGAGTGCTCCGAAGTCGGAATGTATCTCTGCATGGCAAGAATCGCTCACAGAGAAGGTTATCCTGAAATCGGTCTGTACTGGGAAAAGGCTGCTTTCGAAGAAGCTGAGCACGCTGCTAAATTCGCTGAACTTCTCGGCGAAACCCTTGAGCCGAACATGAAAAATTCGACCAAGGCGAACCTCAAATGGCGTGTTGACTGCGAATTCGGTGCAACAGCTGGCAAAGTAGAGCTCGCAAAATGCGCAAAACAGAATGGTCTTGACGCGATCCACGACACAGTTCACGAGATGGCACGCGACGAAGCACGTCACGGCAAAGCTCTCAAAGGACTTCTTGAAAGATACTTCGGAAAATAGTTTCTAACGGCGAGGGTTGCCCTCGCCGTCATATCGTCACGTCGTTACGTCGTGACGCCGTCACGTTAATTCATCCAATTCTTGACATCATTGAACAATTTCACCGGCTGGTTTACCGGGACACTGTGCGAGCTTTCCGGATAGAAGGGGAATGTCACAAGAACTGACTGACCGTCGGAGAAATTGACTGTGAAAGAGTTGTCTTCTGTATCAACGCCCGACACTCCATCGAATTTTTTGAGTGATTCGGGGATTCCTTTCGAGTAGATGATGATATCTTCCTCTGCCTGTGTGATGAAGGTTTTAACGGTCCTGATGTTTTCAAGGAACATTTCGCCGTTTATTGTGTCGTAATGGTCGATTGCGGCACTTGAAAATGTTAAATTGATTTCGTAGCTCAAATCGACAAAGTATTCATCGTAAGGCGGCAGTTCTCCGAAAAAGCTTTCAAGATTTCCGCTCGAAAGTGGCTTCGCATTGCGCTGTTCGAGGCGGGCTTTCATTATGATGTTTTCAATTTCAGGAAGATTTTCAAAAGCCGGAGCCAGCACAAAATTCCTTAAATTTCTGTTCGCTGCAGAACTGTATCTGAATGCCTCCCCACGGTTTTCAGCGTAAAGTTCGTTGATTTTTTTAGGATCGTTGAGGATGAATTCGCCGAACATCGGCATCTGAAGCATTTTTGCCGCTCCGACATCGGTATAGTCGAAAAGCCAGTTGTATGGTCTGCGGTAGGAGTAGTAATCGCGCCCGGCTCTCTGGACGTAGTAAAGCGCATTGTTGTGTTTAGAGCAGTTGTAGCTGTTGCCGCACTTGTTGAATGTAACTCCGGTTTCCTCTTCGATGATGTAAAGCGGACTGTCGCTTTGTTCAAGAAGCTCTCCTTCCGCGTCAAACTGTTCCTGACCTGCGACGAGAGGTTGGATCAGAATCTGTCTTCCGAACTGTTTTGCGACAACCTCTTTCGAAGGCATTCCGCTGACAGAAGAATCAATTCCCTGAAAGTGGGCAGCTATTTCGTTGAAAAGTGTCTCATCGTAGAACTGCCTGTTTTTTTCCGCATAGTCGGCAACATTGAGCAGAATATTGAGAATAGCTGTCGACCTTGTTCCGCCGTAGCTTTCACCAGCGAGTACAACAGGATTTGACTTAAGTGATGGATGGCTTTTCATGAAACGGAGAATGACGCGGATAAAATCCGCTGCATCGGCGAAAACGTTAAAGTTAGAAGCCGAAAAGTAACCGCTTCTGGCTAAATTGTCAGTCGGATCGTCAACGATTCCATAAGAAAATCCTGTCTGCCGCGCATCAATGTAAAGCAGATTGCCTAACTGGGTCCAGCTTGATGCGTTCTCTGCAAAACCATCCTCGGAAAAGGCCTGATCTCCGGTTCTTTTTGCGGTGTTGTAAAGAAAAACAATTGCCGATGCCGAGCCCGGTCCGCCGTTGTAAAAAACGAAAAGCGGTTTTTCTTCAGGTTTTTCATCGGCAGGCTGGAAATTATACCACATCATGGCTTTGCCGGTGGTGTTCTGGTCATAATTTTTCAGCATGTAATCAACACTTTCGAGAGCGATGAAGCCTGATTCATATTCAAGCTTTTCAACGATTTTATCTTCATCCGGAACAGTGTCGGGCAAATCTCCGTCGTCTGGTGTTTCGGTATCTACATCGCTTGTGTCATCCTGTTCTTCTGCCCACGGATCGCTGTCATTTTCTGCAGGCGGCGTGATTTTTGACGAGGTGTTGGTGCAAGAAACAGAGAAGAAAATAACGATTGCCAGAAAAAAGAGGATTTTTTTCATTTTGATCTCCATTTATAGTTTGACTCTGCCGTTTGAAATAGCGACGCCTGTCCGGAAAATGTTTTCCTGATCGAAGTCTTTGGCATTCGGTATTCTTCCTCCGGCCATGTCGATGTGACCGCCACCGGAGCCAACTCCTTCAAGGAGTTTCTGAACGGCTGTGTTAGCCGGAATATCCGGTATTTCACTGCGGACGCAGAATGAAACACCTTCGGCAGACTGTGCCGAAAGAACGACGAATTCGATCTCTTCAACCGAGAGAATGTAGTCTGCGAGAATTGCGAGAAGATCTTTGTTGCATCCATCGGCAAAGTGGCAGTAGGCGAAATTCCCTTTGACTCGTAGTTTTTCTAGAAGGTATCTGTATTGCTTGAAATCATCTAATTTTATCGAGTTTCTGACAAGCGAGTTCACAAAAGCTACATCGCTCACATGGTAGAGCATTGCGACGGTTTCGATGTCAAGCGGATTGACATTCCTTGAAAACTGGTGCGTGTCGAAGACTATTCCTGCGTGGAGCGCAGTCGCAACCTCCCTGCCAGGTTCAAGCATAAGTTCTGCAAAGTATGAAAAAATAATGCTGGCACATGCGCCGTAGTCGCTTCTGATGTCGCAGAATTCAAGGTCTTCGTGTTCGATTCCCGGATGGTGGTCTATTACTGCAACAACGTTTCCCTTTAAAGCTGCGACATTTTTGTTCCCTTTGTTTGCATCGACTATGACAATTGTATCTTCATCATTAAGTTCATATTTGTAATGCGGAAGTATAGGAATATTCAGTTTGTCGATCATTTTCTGGAGCGAATCCCTCAGAATATCGCCGTGAAAGATGATATTGGATTCTATTTTGCAATTTCTCAGCATATAGTGCAGCGCGAAAGCCGATGCTACTGCGTCATGATCAGGATAGTTGTGCGTCTGTATAAATATCCGCTTTTTGCCTTTAAGCGTTTTTATTAGTTTCTTTACTTTTTGCATTTGATTTCTCATTGAGTTTTTCTGCAACAACCTGAATGTCGTGCCAGCCTGGCTGCTGGTAAAGCCTTAGTCCGAAAAATACCGCTGTGGAAATTAGGTGATCGAAAATATCAGATTGAACGGCTTCGTAATCGACCCATTCAGTAGTTTTTGTGAATGCATATATCTGAAGCGGAAGTCCGTGTTCGGTCTGCGGCATCTGTCTGACGATAAGGGTGAGATCCTGCCTGAGATTTTCATTGTGGCGGAGATATTGCCGTGCATATTCGCGGAAAGTTCCGATATTTGTGAGTCTCCGCATATTCACTGGAGCTGCACTGTCGCTGTTGGCGTTCCACTTCTCTATTTCTGCTGTTTTTGCCTTGATATAGTCTGTAATAAGTTCGATTTTGGCGAGTTTTTCGATTTCTTCATCGGTTAGTCTGCGTATAGAAGAAACATCAAAGAGCAGATTTCTGCTGATTCTTCTTCCTCCAGATTCTACCATGCCGCGCCAGTTGATGAAACTTTCTTCCATGAATTTGTGGGTCGGGATATTGGAAATTGTTTTGTCCCAGTTCTGAATTTTTACGGTGTGGAGCGCGATGTCGATTACTTCGCCGTCAGCGTTGTTCTGTGGCATTACAATCCAGTCTCCTCTCCTTATCGAGTTGTTTGCCGCAATCTGAAGTCCTGCGACAAAACCGAGTATAGAATCCCTGAAAATGAGCATGATTACCGCGGTCATGGCTCCCAAACCACTGAGAAGCAGAGCTGGGGATTTATCGAGAAGGATGGAAACCATAGCGATGAAGCCTATACAGTATATTATGATGAGAACTATCTGCATGAGCCCTTTGAGCGGTTTGTCCTTTGAAATTTCGAAAGAGTCGTAAATTTCAAGCATGGCCTTGTTTGCGGCTCTAAGAATGTCCATCAAAACCAGAATTATGATGCAGAATGAAAGTCTTTTCAGCCACTGGCTGCCGCGGTCGAACGAAAATGCTGACCAGTAAAAGATAAGAGCCGGAACCATGTTCACGAATTTCGAAAAAACACCGTGATTGAAGAACACGTCGTCCCACTTCGTTTTTGTTCTTGTTACGGCGAATTTGATGATTACGTCGACGATTTTTCTTGCCACAAAAGTCATTGCTACGGCTATCAGCGTAACTATTGCAAAGTTAAATAAAGCGCGCAGCAGAGCGTGTGCCGCAAAAAAATCGTAAAACATATCAGGCATAATCAATTCGAAAAGAGTTTTCATTTTTACCTCCGAACAAAAACGGGGGATTATAACGATTTTTTCAAGAATTAAAACTAAAGGGTATTTTAGGGCAGATCAGTATTGGCCGTATCGGTGTCTGCTGTGTCAGCGGTGTCAGCAGTGTCAGAAGTATCAGTAGTATCAGCAGTGTCAGAAGTATCAGAAGTGTCAGCGGTGTCGGAAGTGTCAGCAGTGTCAGAAGTATCAGTTGTGTCAGTAGTATCGGCAGTGTCAGCGGTGTCAGAAGTATCGGCAGTGTCAGAAGTGTCGCTGGTATCATCTTTTACATAAGGATTTTCATCGCATGCATCGCCTATTCCGTCTCCGTCGCTGTCAAGTTGCGAACCGTTGAATATATCCTTACAATTGTCAACGCAGTCAACAACTCCGTCAAGGTCCTCGTCGTTTTCATCTATTCCGCATCCGCAGATACCTTTCTCCATTGATTTGTGCTTGTCTTCAGGGCATAAGTCGCACACGTCACCTACGCCGTCTTCATCTGTATCGAACTGTTCAGGGTTGTCATCTTTTGGACAGTTGTCTTCGCCGTTCGGAATATGGTCGCCGTCAATATCATCGTCGCATGCGTCACCGATGCCGTCACCGTCCATGTCAGGCTGTTGTCCGGACGAAAAAATAGAGCCTCCCTCTTTCGGATTTGCTACTTTAACGCAGTTGTCTTCGATATTCTTTACTCCGTCACCGTCTATATCGTCGTCACACGCATCACCGATGCCGTCATTGTCAAGATCGGTCTGGTCGGTATTTTTGTCGTTTTTGCAGTTGTCTATGCAGTCGGGAACATTGTCTCCATCAGTATCTAGATCGCTTTCGGGAACGCCGCAGCCGCATATGCCAGGTTCTGTTTTCGCAGAATCTACCGGGCATCCGTCTTCGCTGTCAAGCACTCCGTCACCGTCGCTGTCCCTTTCAACAGGAGTATCATTATCGTTCTCAGGATTTTCCGGACGGTCATTCTCTCTGTCAGGTCTTTCATCGGGATCTTCTTCCTCACCGCCGCCGTTCCATCCGTCATCTTCACCGTTTCCTTCACCTTCGCTGTCATTGTCGTTAAAAGGTCTTTCTCTGTCTTCGTCTCTTTGTGGAGCGGTGTCGCTTTCTTCTTCTGCATCCGAATCGTCAATTGCTTCACCGGAGTCGTCGTTCTGATCCTGCGCAGGCTTGTCTTCGAATGTGCCGGAACTTACAAGCTTCGTTTCTCCGCAGCCAAAGAAGAAAAAAGAAAGAAAAATCGCGAAAATCACTGTTTTTTTCATTTTGAAACCTCATAAAAATCAAAAAAACAAAATTGAAATATGATACAATTATTTTAATTCAAGTCAAGAACATAAAAAATTGATTTTTAAAATTAAAGTAGTAATATATTCAGCCTTTTTTTTGGAGGAGTTGCGTTGGCATTTTCTGCTGAAGTCAACAGGCTCGTTTCTGAGCGCATTTCTCTTGACAAAATAATCTCGAAGTATGCGAAGCTGGAACCGACAGGAAGAGGCTTTAAGTGCAGGTGTCCGCTTCATAATGAAAAAACGCCATCATTCTACATATATACGGATATGAATACATTTTACTGCTTCGGCTGCGGAGCTTCAGGAAATGCGATAACTTTTCTGATGAAAAAAGAGGGCTACTCATATTCCGACGCAGTGAAAAAACTGGGCGAAGAGTTCAACATTCCAGAACTTCTTAAGGACGAACCGAAAATCGACAGAGAAGCCGAACAGGTGAGAAACGAAATTCTTGAGGCGAACAAAATCGCGGCGAAGATATTCATGCAGAATCTCGAAAACAGCAGTGAAGCGCTTGATTATCTCAAGAAACGTGGTGTTTCGGACGAGATGAAGCGCCGTTTCGCAATAGGCTACATCGGAGACGGTGATATTTTTGTCGAACAACTCAGGAAAAGCGGCGTAAGTCTTAACACTGCTGCGCGTGCCGGTCTTGTGAAAATTGACGAAAACTCAAGGGTACGCTCTTTCTTCTTCAACCGCCTGATGTTCCCGATAATAAGCAGAAAAAACGTCATTGCTTTCGGCGGAAGGGTTATGGACAAGAGCAGTGGCGGTCCAAAGTATCTCAATTCGCCCGATACGCCGGTGTTCAACAAGAAACACCACCTTTTCGGGATAGATTTTGTCAGGGAGTCGCTGCATGATTTTCCCTATGTCGTTCTGTGTGAAGGCTACTTTGATGTCGTTGCGATGCACCAGTACGGTTTTGGAACGGCAGTTGCGGCTTTGGGTACTGCGATAAGCGAAAATCACCTTGAAATTCTGAGCAAGTTCAACAAGCCTCTTGTTGTCATGCTTGATGGTGACAGTGCAGGGCGCACCGCTGCAAAAAGGATTGCAAAGCTGACAGTGCCGGACAAACTGGATCTCAGAGCTGCATTCATTCCTGACGAAGGTGAAGACCCTGACTCGCTGCTTAAAAAAGAGGGCGGTGCTGATAAAATACGCATACTTATTGAAAATTCAAAACCGCTTTTTCAGGAACTTCTTGACGAGCAGCTCTCAATCTTCAATTCTCTCGAAAATGTCGAGGAGAAACTCAAGACTGAACGTGTTATCCGCGATATTTTTGCCAATATTCCAGCACTAAAAAGCAATGCTTATGCAAACTATGTACTGAAAAAGTCTAACGGTGAAATAAAAATCTACCGTTCCGGATTTTCAAAGGTGAAGACGCTGACTGCAAAGGCTGAAGCGGGTGAAGTGAAACAACACAATCCCTATGAGAAGTACAGTTTCGAAAATTTACGGAAGCTGGTTGTCATAGCCCTTCTGCACAATGAATTCGTCCGTCCGCTCGAAGAGGTGAGGGATTATTTCGTATATTCAGGTTTCGGAGCTTTGATGGACGAGATATCCTTGGCTTATGACGAGGGCGAATCAATGAACGATATACTCGAAAAAGTCGATGAAACAGGTAATGTCACGGCTGAATTTCAAGACAAGAGCGACAACTACATCGAAAAATATTTTACGAGAGAGATTGCAGGTGTAAAGATTGCCCAAAACGAAATGCTTTACAAAACTCTGCGTAGTGACGACAGTGACGAGGCTAAACGTAAAATAGCCGAAATCATTAAAGAAAACAGAGAACTTGAAAAAGTGAAAAGAGACAACAGGATTATTTCGGATAATTGATTAGAGAGGAAAAAATGAGAATCCCGCCTTTCATGAAAAAAAGAAATGTTATCACGAGAGATTCCGAGGCTTTGAACCGCAGGAAAAAAGAAGAGCAGATTTCTGACAGGGTCCAGCAGCTTCGTCAAGAGGGAAGAAATCCTAAGGAATCGCTTGAACAGGTCGCAAAAGATGTGTTGATGAATGCGGATAACTTCACCGATCCGCAGGATTTCAACAAAATGGTTCCGGATGATTTCAACGTGGACGATATGGATATGCTTTTCAATGTCCTGCCGGACGATTTCAGTCTTGACAGAAAGATGGGAATTACTCCGAGTGTTCCGGACGAAACGGAAGTTTCTTCAGCTGATGCCGTTGCAACGATAATGAAGAAAACTTCTGCAACGACGCATGAACGCGGAAGAAAGGATCCACTCAGGATGTATATGCTTACAATCGGTTCAGTTCCTTTGCTTACTAAAGAGGGTGAAGTCGATATTGCAAAGAAGATTGAGAGCGGAGAAAAGGATATAATCAGACTTCTTCTTGATTTCTTCATCACTTTCAAAGAGATTGTTACTATTCCCGACAAGGTCAACAACGGTCAGTTGAACATAAAGGAGATTGTCCGGGAGCAGGATGAAGAGATGAGCGGAGATGCCGACGATATGCCTGAAGACGACGATGACGATGAATTTGAGAATGAAAAGAATCCGTCGGATGATGAAGAAGAAGACGATGAAATTATGACAGATCAGGAGCTTCAGGGCAAAAAGTCGAAACAGCCGAAAGCTCCGACTCAGAAGGAAATTCAGAACAATGAAAGGAATCAGTCACTTATAGAGGCAACTATCGGCTGCATCGAGCGGCTTAAAACTAAAAACAGAGAAAAGATCAAAGTTTTAAAACAGCTCGAAACCCCGCGCCTCAGATCAGAGGCAAAGAAAAAATATACGGCTACTCTCAACGCTGTTGTCGATGAAATGGTTGATATTGTTATCGAAATGAGACTCAACAAAGCATATCTGAACTCTCTCTGCGAAAAGATCAGGCTTTATGAGGAAAAGGCAAAACAGTTGCAGAATAATATAAAAATAATCGAGGACGGCATGAATATGACGTTCGAACAGATGGGACAGATTATAGCAAACCCTGACAAGTTCCCGCTTGTTGATGCAAATGCTATGCACATCAGTGAAAAATACGCCCTCATCAACCAGACTAAACGCAGCATAAAGAAACTCGAAGCAGAAACGACACTTTCGATAGAAGAACTTACTGCAAATTCCAAAAAGCTCAGAGCGGCAGAAGAGGCTGTCCGCAATGCTAAAAACCAGCTTATTCAGGCAAACCTTAGACTTGTTGTAAGTATTGCGAAAAAATATAATAACCGAGGACTCGATTTCAAAGACATCATCTGCGAAGGAAACATCGGTCTGATCAAGGCGGTCGACAAGTTCGAATATCACCGCGGCTACAAGTTCTCGACTTATGCAACATGGTGGATCAGACAGTCGATAACGAGAGCTATCGCAGATCAGGGCAGGACAATAAGAATTCCGGTCCACATGATCGAGATGATGAACAAAATCAACAAGACAATAAAGGAACTCACAAATAAAAACGGTTTTGAGCCGAGCATTGCCGATGTCGCAAAGCATATGAATCTTCCGGAAGATAAAATCCGCAAGGTTTGGCGCAGTGCGAGAGAAACTATTTCGCTGGAAACGCCGATAGGTGAGGACGAAGACAGCCAACTTCAGGATTTTGTAGAAGATCCTAAGACTCTGAGTCCTGAGGATTACACTGCTCGTCAGAATATGGCCGAGATTATACGCGAGCTTTTCCACGGCCTGACACCGAGAGAGGAAAAGGTCATCAGAATGCGTTTCGGAATAGGTGAAACCGATTCCTTCACTCTTGATGAAATCGGCAAAGAATTCGGTGTGACGCGCGAAAGAATCAGACAGATCGAAGCTAAGGCTGTTATAAAACTCAAGAAAATGCTCAAAGGCAGGAAGACTTCATGGGACGATTTTATGTAGAAAGAGGCTTGAATATGTGTTACGGTCTCTTCTCATCTGCTTTTAATCTTGACTTAACAGGGTTCGTTGGTTTAATAACGCGTTTTTTTTCTGCTTATGCGGATAAATTGTTGATATTTTAGGAGGTAATTATGAAAAAAATTTCAGTTGCTGTGTTATTTGTTTTGTTGTCAGCTTTTGCAGGTTGTTGCAATAGTTCAGGCAGTGTTGAACTTTATCCGAACGGCAGCGGCAAGACAATTGCCGAATTCGGCGGTATAAAAATCAGTGAAAAATATATGAAGACTTATGTGGACAATCTCAACGATTACCTCAAAGCCCGCTACAATACGCCTGAGAGGAAGGAAGAACTTATGACCAAGATCGTTGAAGGCGAACTTGTTGCAATGAAAGCCATCAAAGACGGTGTCCTTGATGACCCGATACTGCTTTCTCAGGTAAAGAACACGATTGCAAGGTATTACAGCAGCACAAAAATGAAAGTTCAGATCGAGGAAAGCCTCAAAATTTCCGAAGACGAGATGAAAAAATACTATGAAGAGAAGAAAGACTCTTTCAATACTCCGGCGAAGGTAAAAGCAAGCCATATACTTATTAAAGTAACAGATTCTAGAGATAAGGAAGCCGCAAAAAAACTGGCTGAACAGGTAGCTGCCGAAGCTGAAAAGAGTGCCAAAGAGATGGGAAGTTTCGCAAAACTTGTTGAGAAATACAGCGAAGACGAAGGCTCTAAGAAAAGAGGCGGCGATCTCGGTTATTTCCAGAGAACCGAAGAAGGCGGAAACATGGTTAAGGAATTCAGCGACGGTGCTTTCGCTCTCCAGAATGTCGGTGATATCAGTAAACCTGTCGAATCGGAATTCGGTTTTCACATTATAAAACTGACCGGTAAAAAAGACAAAGTCGAAAAAACTTTTGATGATGTCAAAATCAATATCGAGAACACTCTTAAAACCGAAAAGAGAAAAACTGCGTACGAAGATATGATTGAGCAATACAAGAAAGAACTCGGTTACAAATTTGATAAGGATGCTGCCCTTGCAATCGAGATCTCGACTTCTGAAGCTGCGAAGAACGCTTCTGACAATTTTGACAAAAATCAGATGCCTCAGGGACAAATGAAGAAACCCATTATTTCACCGGAACAGCTCGAAAAATTAAGGAAACAACAGGAAGAGCTTAAGAAGAACGGCGGAGGCACGAACCAGAATCAAAACCAGATTAAGCTCCAACTTGGTAAACCTGTAAAGAAGCAATAAGTTGATATGAAGCTGAAATTAGTTTTTCTCATTGTTTTCACTTCTTTTTTGGCGCTGTTTGCAGAGGAGCAGCTTGTAAACAAGATGGTTGTCCGCGTCAACGGCAAGGTCTATACGATTTATGACTGCAAAAAGCTGCTGCGCTTCGATGATCCGGCAAGCGTTCAGACTCAGGCTGTGCTTGACAGGAAGGATAAACTTATTGATCAGCTTATAAACAACGCTATCTCGAAACAGGAAGCTGAGGCCCTTGATATTAAAGTTCCGGCAGACGAGCTGGATGCGGCAGTAGAATCTGTTCTTGCACAGAACCGAATGACACGCGAACAGTTCGAGCAGGAACTTGCAAAAAACAGCATGACTTTCGAGACCTATCGTGATGAAGTCCTAAAGGAACAGCTGCTGCTCCTTAAACTCAAAAAAAAAATAATTGTTACGATGGATGTCGATGAAAGGGCGTTGAGAGAAATTTATGAAAAGGAATTCAGCAGCGAGCCTGAACTTTACTTTACGGCTTCGCATATCATCATGCAGGCTAACGACAGCAATGATGACGAAGTAAAAGACGCTGTATCCGCTGTCCGCAAAGAGATTGTTGACGGTAAAATGACTTTTGAAGATGCTGCAAAGTCCTATTCTCAGGACGGTTCGGCAGCAAACGGCGGAGCTCTCGGCACTTTTTCGGCACGGGATATGGTCCCCGAATTTTCGGAAAGACTTGCGGCGATGAAGGAAGGGGAAATCAGCGAACCCTTCAGAACGCGTTACGGCTGGCACATCGTAAAACTTGAAAAGGTGGAGAAACACGATCCGCCGACATACAACGACTCTTACGAAATGCTCAGGAATATCTACTATCAGCGCAATGTTGAAAAAATGTTTCAGACATGGCTGAAAAAGAAACGCAGCGAAAGCAAGATAGATATTCTTCTTTAATTTTTTTCACACATAAGATTTTGATCAAAGTGTTCTTTTAAGATGATTTTTATCCTTTTGTGTACATGAAAAAGATAAAAAAATCGTAAAAAAGTGATGTACAGATAAAAAAATAACAAAAAACTTAAAAAAACGTCTTAATTTTACTGAAAAATATTTGACAAGAAAAACAACACCTTTAAAATGACGCGTCGTTTGTGAACTTTTTTTATGGAGAAAGTGTTATGGCAAAAGCAGCAAAGAAAAAAAGAGAGTACCTTGTAGCAACAACGAAAACCGATTTCATCAAAAAGATGAAAGAGACTGTTAAATCTGTTGCTCTTACGAATGACCAGGCTAAGGAGCTTTACGATGTTTTCACAGCTATCCTTAAGGATACTGTTATTTCTGAGAAAAGACTCAGCCTTAACGGCGTTGGAACTTTCAAAGTAAACGAAAGAAAGGCTCGCAAGGGTATCAACCCGAAGACCCGTCAGGAAATCAAAATCCCGGCAACGAAGACTGTTTCTTTCAAACCGACACCTGTTTTCAAGAAGGAACTCTAATTTCAGTTTTTTAAGTTCTGTCAAATGACAGAACGCGGCGGTCATGTGAAAGCGATTTCATGTGGCCGCTTTTTTTTTGCATTTATTTTGACGTAATCTTTAAATTGTCTGATTTTTTTCTTTTGGAAAGAGTGATTATTTTTTCATTCTGCCAAGAAATTCTTTGGCCAGATCAAGGTATTTCCGTGCTCCGATAGATGATATGTCGTAAAGAAGTATCGGCATTCCAAAACTTGGAGATTCACTCAGTCTGACATTACGGGGAATGACGGTCTCAAAAACAGTGTCGCCGAAGTGTTCGCGGACATCGTTTTCAACTTCATATGTCAGTTTTACACGCTTGTCGTACATCGTAAGCAGAATACCGTAGATTTTGATTCCGGGATTCATATTTTTTACACTTTTTATTGTTTCCGTTATCCTGCTTAAACCTTCGAGCGCAAAGTATTCGCACTGCATCGGGATTATTATGCCGTCGGAAGCGACCATATTGTTTATGGTAAGGATGTTGAGAGTGGGCGGTGAATCAATGATTATAAAGTCGAATTTGTTTTTAAGATTTTGCAAAATCTCTTTTAGAACGAATTCCCTGTTTTCGACTTCGAGAAGTTCTACCTCGGCACCGGTAAGATCGGAATTGCATGGAATAATCTTTAAAAGAGGTATTTTTGTCGGATATATCGCTGATATCTGCGGATCAGCCATCATGTCATAGATTGTGTTGAAATTTTCCTCTTTGATTGAACTCATCGATGTTGCGTTTCCCTGCGGATCCATGTCGATAAGAAGCACTTTTTTCTCAAGTGCGCTTAGCGATGCCGCAAGGTTTACAGCGGTTGTAGTTTTGCCTACACCGCCTTTCTGATTGATTACAGAAATTATTTTTCCCATTTTTATCTCCGTTAAGGCATTGAATATATCATAAGTTTTTGTCTTTTCAGAAGATTCTTTTTCCAATCTTCTATAGCTTTTTTCTTTTCTTCATCAGAAATGTTCTTTTCTTTCGGAAATTTTTGCTCAATAAAACGATTGGTCATCTTGTCCGTAATAAGGCGCATTTTGATTATTGTTTTGAATTCGGAATCGGTAAGTTCATATTTTTCAATAAATGCCTTCATGTTGACATTCTTACGATATGTTTCAGTCTTCTGACGGACAAGTTTTTCATCAACTGTAATCTCATGCTCGCGGGCTTCTTCGAAAGTGATGATTCTGAAAAATATCAGTTCGAGTATCGTCTGTTTCATTTCAGGCGAAAGCGGTGTCTCGGGCGGAAAGTTGTTCTCAATGTTGAGAAGTTCTCCTTCCTGAAGTATTTCGGAATAAGTTATTGCACGGTTATTCATGCTTGCAACAACTGTTTCCAGCGGTACAGCCTGAGAAAAAAGCATAAACGATATCAGAGCGAATATCATTCCGCGTTTCCTCCGCTTGCCAGAGTTTGTTCGACATAATCAAGAAGCTGCTCTTTGCCGGCTCCAGAAACTGCGCTAGCAAAGAAAGAGTCCGGATACTTCTGTTTTACAACCGAAAGTTCGGTTTTTGTAAGTTTGTCGGTTTTCGTGAATACCGGAGTGTAGCCTATTCGGTAATGTTCAAGAAACTCAATCATCTGCTCGTCGTTAGGGAGAATACCGTGCCTTGAATCGATGAGAAGGAAGATATCGGCAAGACTTTTTCTTGTTTTGAGATACTTTTCAATCAGGATTCTCCACAAATCCTGTTCTGATTTGGATCTCGAGGCGAATCCGTAGCCTGGCAGATCAACGAAGTAGAATGAATCGTTCACGTTAAAGTAATTGAGAAGGATGGTTTTGCCAGGTTTTTTCGAGGTTTTAACCAGATTCTTGCGCCCGAGCAGCATATTCATCAGGCTCGATTTTCCGACATTAGAGCGCCCGATAAAGGCGAATTCAGGTTTCCCGTCATCAGGAAGACCAGCCGCCGAAGAGACGCTTTTTATAAATTCAGCTTTTTTTATCAGCATTTTACCCTTTCTTGTTCACGGTGGGCAATATCGTGTCTGAAGTATATTTTGTCAAAGTTTATAAGTCTGACGTTTTTGTAAGTATTTTCGACAGCTTCATTTATATCTTTGCCGCACGAAGTTACCATCAGGACTCTTCCGCCGTCAGTAACGATATTTCCTGCAGTGTCATGTTTTGTTCCGGCATGGAATACAACGCAGTTCTCATCGACAGAATCAAGCCCTGAAATAACATTGCCTTTTTCATAGCTTTCAGGATAACCGCCGCTTGCAAGCACGACGCACATTCCGTATCCGCTTCTCCAGACAAGTTCAGGCAGCGATTCAAGTGTCGTAAAAGGAGGAAGCGAGCCGTTTTTGTTTACAGGAGAATCATCTTTTCCGGCAACTGCCCAGAAGTAAGGAACGATATCGCTTATGAGCATGAACATCAGAGGTTCTGTTTCGGGATCTCCGAAACGCACATTGTATTCAAGGACAAAAGGTTCGTTTTCAACTATCATAAGACCGATGTAAAGTATTCCGCGGTAACTTATTCCCCTTTTTTTAAGCTCTGAAAGAAGAGGCTGCGTTACTGATTTGTCGACTTTTTCATAGAGTTCATTAGTTCCCGATTTTACGGGGGTGTAAGCTCCCATTCCGCCGGTATTTAGGCCTGTATCGCCGTCGTTGAGAGCTTTGTGGTCCTGCGAGAAAAGAAGACGTTTGACATTTGTACCGTCGGTAAGCAGCAGAAGCGAAAGCTCTTCGCCTTTCAGAAACTCCTCGATAACGACTTTTGCGCCGGCAGATTTAAATTTTCCGTTAAGCATCTGTGAAAGTTCGGAAGTCGCCTCTTCGTAAGTGTTACATATTATTACACCTTTTCCTGCGGCAAGACCGTCGGCCTTCAAAACAACCGGATATTTTGAGTTTTTAAGCAGTTTGTCTCCGCTTTCGAAGTCGGTTACGGTTGAATATGCTGCAGTAGGAATATTCGCAGCTTTCATGACCTCTTTTGCAAAAGCTTTGCTTGATTCAAGGCGCGCGGCCTCTTTGTTGACGCCGAAAATGCGAAGTCCTTTTGCTTCAAAAGCATCAACGATTCCTTTTGCAAGATAATCTTCCGGGCCGACAACTGTCAGATCAATTGATTCCTTGAGTGCGAATTCAAGCAGGGATTCTACTGAATCATCATTAATATCAGGTATTTCGGCAACTTTTGCAATCCCTGCGTTTCCTGGAAAGCAAAAAAGTCTGTCAACATAAAAACTCTGGGCTATTTTCCATGCAAGAGCATGCTCCCGGCCGCCTTTGCCAACTACTAAAACTTTCATTTTCCCCCGTTTGCCTATAACAAAATCAGTAAAGCAAAACATTTTAAAGAATAACGCATTTATGTCAAACTTTGCGCATCGGTAAAATACAAAACAGGAACTTCCTATATATTCAGTTTCAAGCCGATCCACGGTGTGATACCGGCTGTTCCGTATTCGACGGAGTAGGCGTAGTCGTCGTTGTCGAGCATATTCTCGATTTTTGCGAATATTGTCACATGGTTGTTGATTTTGTATGAAATCGCGAAATTCAGTATCACGAAGTCGTCTACAGTGACAATGTATGGCGTTTTCGGATAGTTGTAGACTTCGTCCTTGCGCGTTCCTACATAGTCAAGTTCAATAGAAATATTTAATATTTTCTCGTAGTTATAATTTAAAATGGCGCTGAGAGAATGGTTTGGTCTTCTCAAAGTCGGAGTTTCCTTCTTGTATTTTTTTCCTTCGTATTCGACAACCTTGTATTCCTGCATTTTGAAAATCCATGTGTAGGAGCTTCTGAGACTTATTCCCCAGAACGGTTTCGTGTAGAGCGAGACTTCGAGTCCGTGGTTTTCGATCCTGTATCTGTTTGAATATATTCCGCTTTTGTCAAGGTCAATGTGGTTGTGCTTCTGCTCGTAGAAATATCCCGCCTCGATAAGTATTTTCCTGTCAACAAGATACTGCTGGATCGCTCCGTCGAAACCATATGCTGTTTCAGGTTTGAGCTCTTGATAGAGGTTGGCATAGCGGCTGAAACGCTGAAAAAGAGTGGGGGTTTTGGCTCCGCGGGCGAACCTCGCCTTGAATCCGAGCTCTATCGGCGTTTCGTATGAGGCGCCGACTGAAAAAGTTGGTTCTATGTTCTTTTTTGTCTCGCTCGGAAGCGCTTCGTCCGTATCTTTGTCAAGAAGTGAAAGCTGATAATAGTTGGTCTGCAGACGCGCTCCGGCATTGAGTTCGAGTTTGTCAACCGGTTTGAAAATATTGAAAATATAAGCGTCAAAACTTATGTCGGGATTGGGAACAAAATCCATGTTGAAATAACGTCCAGCGGAATAGTCTTCGTAGTCTGCAGTCCCCCATTCCGTGCCGAGATCGAGTCCCGCCACAAGCTCGTACCAGTCGACCGGTGTGACGCTGTTTTTCCAGTTGACGGCGAAAGTGAGCGATCTGTAACGGCTTTTCAAATCTCCAGCCATTTTGCCCTTGTCTGCCGGGTCGTTGTCTCTGAGAGAGCTTAAAAGAAGCGAAATGTCGAACTTCAAATTCCAGATCTTATTGAATAAATTTGAATCAGTTCCCATTTTGAAAAGCAGGGATTCGTTTCTTAAAAATCTGTTCGGGTCGTCCATTCCGAGCCCCGGACCGTCGTCAATCTGTGCTTTTCCCATGTTGCCGCGAAGTATCACTTCCCATGTGTTGTCGCTATTGATGTCGATTCCGCCGCGGAAGTAGAGAGAGCCTTTGATGACTGAATCGTTGTCCGGTGTTTTTGTGTAGAGATTTTCCTTAACGTCCTTGTATGAATCGGCCATCGAGATTCCTTTAGTGTAGAAAAAGGAACCGCCTCCGGAATAGTAAAAACGGTTTTTCGAGCCGCTCAGATTCGCGCTGACGTTGGCCGTGTCGGGAATGTAGCGGCTACTGCTCATGTCGAGAACGGCAGTTGAAGCCGAAGTTGTGAATTTCGGTTTTCCGTGCCCTTTTTTTGTCTTTATGTCGAGAACTCCGGCAAGGGCTCCGCTTCCGTAAAGAACAGGCTGAGGCCCTTTCAAAAGATCGATCTTGGCTATGTTTTCAGGGCTCATAGAAAGGTCTGCGGCACCGTTAGGACTGAGGGGATTGCGCATTTCCACGCCGTCGATCAGCACTAAGACATCGGCGCTTCTGAAACCCCGAACAAAAAGGAATTGCGACTGTCCAGTTCTGCCGTCGCCGTTGACATAGACGCCGGGCATCTCCTTTACCGCGTCGCCTGTCGTTATCGACTGCTTTTCCTCGATTTCCTTTGCGTTCACCGAATTCTGCGCCGCAGTGCCGTCGCTTGACGTTTTTTTCTTGCGAGAACCTTTGACGACTATTTTGTTGTCGTCCGATTTTTTCGCCTTTTGCACGGATCCATCGGATGTTTCCGATTTGTCGGACGTTCCGTTTTGAGACGTTTCAGGAAGCGTCTCTACGGATTGATCGGTTTGTACTGATTCATCGGAAAAAACAGGAAATGTCGAAATCAGGAAAATAAATAGGAGTAAAAATCGGTTTTGCACGGCGGTTAAGCGTTTTTGCACTCTTCTAGAATTTTTAGGAAAGCCTCACGGCGGTTTTCGGCAGCCGTGATCGGACGGCCTATAACTAGATAGTCTGCCCCTTTGCGGAGTGCTTCCGCCGGAGTCGCGATGCGCTTCTGATCGTTGACAGCAGCGAAAGCTGGGCGGATTCCCGGTGTGAGAATCTTGAAATCCTTGCCGCAGGTTTCGCGTATCAGCTCGATTTCAAGCGGACTTGCTACAACTCCGTCCATTCCCGAATCTTTTGCCAGTTTGGCAAGTTTTGCAATCTGCTCAGGTATTGTTCTGTCGAAGCCGACTTCGCGGATGTCTTCTTCACCGAGACTCGTTAAAATCGTGACAGCAAGCACGAGAGGCGGGTTCTGGAGCTTGTCCATTTCGCTTCTCACTGCCTCCATCATTTTTCTTCCGCCCGAAGCGTGGACGTTGAATATCTTGACTCCGAGTTCAGCCGCTGCAACACCTGCTTTTGCGACGGTGTTCGGAATATCGTGGTATTTGAGGTCAAGGAAAACATCTTCGCCCATTCCGACGATCTCTCTGACAAGCTCAGGACCGGTTGATGTGAAAAGCTGCTTTCCGATTTTGAAGCAGGCACCGAGACCTTTCAGATCACTTACGATTTCAAGAGCTTTTTCTTTTGTTTCGACATCGAGTGCTACAAAAATTCTTGATTTCATTCTTCCCTCAAAAACTATTTTCCGATTACCAGACTGCCGCCTGCCGGAACAGTTACGTTTCCGTTTGAAACCTGCTGCGATGTGCCGTCATAAGAATAGAAAGTGCCGCTTTCGCCGCTGCATGTTGCGGTGTATGCCGAAGAGCCTTTGTTGATTCCGACGATTACAGTGTCGCCTTCATATTTGAATTTGTAAACCCATGCGTCGTTAGTGCTTGCACATGTCGAGCGCGTTCCGTGTCTCAAAGCAGGATGAGCTTTTCTGAATTTGCCGAGCCTCTGGACATGCTGTAAAGCTGCTTTTTCATCGTTTGAAAGACCTGAGAATTTCATTACAGCGCGTCTTCCGCCGTCAAAACCGTTTTCAGCCCTGCCGGTCATACCGATATCGTCGCCCTGATAGAGCATCGGAATGTTGATCGGAGTTGTGAGAAGGAAAGTCTGAGCGTGCTTGAGCAGTGTGTAGTTGCCGTTGCATTCAGAGAGCGCTCTGTCCTGATCGTGGTTGCCGAAGAAGTTGCCCATTACAGCGCCGGGGAAGCCGCCCGTTCCGCCTTGAGCCGCTTTCGGAGTGAGGAACGCTGTGTCGGTAACGTCGCCGTTGGCATCATTCATTATTCTTCCTGCAAGAGTTGAGTAGCTGCCGCCGTGAAGAATGTTGTCTCTGATTGCATAGTAAAGTTTGTCGTTGACCTGTCCCTGAACCATGTCTGCACGGGTGTGGTAACGTGCCCAGTCGCCTCCCAGTGATTCGCCGACCATGTAGAAAACTTCGGCTTCATCGGGCATATCGTGGTTTGTAACTGTCGTTTCGATTTTTGATTTTATTGCCGAGCGGAGTTCTTTAACGAAAATATCGTCAATGTGCTTCAGAGCGTCTGCACGGAAGCCGTCAAGGTTGAAATTCTGGATGAGCCAGATTGCGTGTGCAATGACAGCTTTTCTTGCCTCTGCGTTATTGTAGTTGAAATCGGGCATATACGGCGTGAACCAGCAGTTTTTGATGACATTGTCAGCCCAGTTCTGGTCTGCGCAGGAGTTTTCGGGGTAGAACCAGCCGTCGTTTTTGTGCTGCTTGTAAAGTTCAGCCTCGATGTAGACGTGGTTTACAACGAAATCGGGAATGACTCTGATTCCTTTTTTGTGTGCTTTTTCGATAAGTTCACGGAGTTCTGCTACCGTTCCGAAAGCTGTGTCAACACCTTCGTTGTCATATCCGTAAGTTTCGTCAAAGCTGTATCCGGTCGCAAGAGGATGGTAAGCGTGGTAACTTGTGAAGTAGACACTGCTCTGCGAGGAGGACGTGCCACCCTGGCTTGTGTGGTGAGGATTGAGAACAGGAGTGCTTATCCAAAGTGCATTCACACCCATGTCGGTGAAGTATCCGTCGTCGATTTTTTTGATTATTCCGCGGAAATCGCCGCCTTTCCACTGTTCAAGGTCTATTGTCACGCCCGAAAGATTGCCTACATCGTTGTTTGTGTCGCCGTTTAAGAAGCGGTCGGTCATGATCTGGTAGATGAATGCATCTCGCCAGCCGAAACCGGCGTAGTCAACGCCTTCACCGACCCAGATCGGAACAAAGAACGGCTCGATTTTTTCGCCGTTTTCATCAACAAGTCTGAAAAGCCAGCTGTATTTGTCAGGTTCAAGTCCTGTCTGCGAGACGGTGAAAGTTTTTGTTGCCTCGTCATATTCGTAATCAGTCGTTTCGACACCGTTCAGAGTGATGACCGATGCGCCGAAGTCGATCGGTGCCGCGCCGTGGTATGAAAGGGTGAAGGTGTAGGAATCAGCCGTTTTTTCATGGCTGTCGAGGGTGAGAAGAGTTTCGGGAATCGCCTCGATATTTGCCTTTCCCGGATAGTTCGTTGCCGATTCTATGAATCTCGGTCCCGGCTGATCATTGTTGTCAGGACCGATACCTTTGTCGCCGTACCACCATGTTGCGCCGTTATCAAGCGAGAACCTGAAAATATAAATGAAGCTGCCGGCTTTGTCGGTCGGGAAGGGGATCATGTACTCGTGGTTCTGGTTGCCGTCAGCGCAGTCGTAACCGCTGTTGAAGTTCGCGTCGATCCAAGTCCAGGTTCCTGCGATCACCGGATATTCCGCGCTGCCGCTGCCTTTTCTGTAGCCTAATTGAGCCTTCCAGCCGTTTTGCTGCGGATGGCTTGAAAGCGGACAGCCGGTGATTCCTTCGACGTAAATTCTGCCGTAAACCATGTCGGATTCAGTGTCCCCCTGATGTCTGTCAATCGTGAAAGGCCACTGGACTCCGACCCAGCCGGGATGCTGAGATGTTATTTCAACGCATGAGGTGTTGCTGTCATAGAAACCGTGCGGGCAGTTGCAGACTGCTTTACCGCTTTCGACAGTGCATACGCCGCCGTTTCCGCAGTTTACGCTTTCGCATTTGTCTTCGATGCATTCATGTTCCGCAAGGTCGCAGACTTCGCCGCTTTTGCAGTCAGTGTCGCCGTTGCAGTTCGGATATTCGACAGTGCAGCTTCCGTCAGCCTGTGCGCAGATTTCCCACTCTTCGCAGTGCACGTTCCTGCATTTGTCCTCGATGCACGCTTTTGTCTTATCGCCGTTTTCGTTGATGTAGCCTTCGGGACATTCGCATTTTTTGCTGCCGCCTTCGTTGACGCAGCTTCCGAAACCGCATTCAAGGTTGCATGGTTCAATAATTTGTTCTTCAATGCAGTTGTCGTTTTCGTCTTTTTCGAATCCGTCGATACATTTGCAGTATTCGTTTCCGTCGCCGTCAATATCGCAGTATGAGTTGTCACCGCATTCAAGCGAGCAGTTCTCGTTGACACATGTCGGAGTTTCGCCGACAGTTTCCGGTCTGTAGCCGTTTTCGCAGTCGCAATAGATTCCGTCACTCTGGTAGCTGCTTCCGCTGCCGTAACTGCTTCCGTAGCCCGAACCTTCCCTGCATTCGCCGTGGTTGTTGCAGGTTACGCCTTCGCAAGGACCGGTATATTCGCATATATGTGTTTCCATGTTGCATTTATTGCTCTGACAGTCGGAGTTCTCACCGCATCTGCCCGATTTGACATGGCATGTGCCGTTTGCGCAGTATTCCCACTCGTCGCATTCGATATCGGCACAGGAATCGTCCGAAGGATCGGCAAGAACGCACTCGAGAGTGCCGCTCGGAACATAGCCTTCATCGCAGTTGCAGACTGCTCTGCCGCTTGAATCGTCGCAGACGCCGTGACCGCTGCAATCGACACCGTCACACGGGTGGTGTGGTGATTTACTGCATGCAACAGCAAAAACCATTAAACAACAAAGCAAGATCAAAGATAATTTTTTCATTTTTTCCCTCCAAATAAAGACGCATTATTATGCAAAAATTATCGATTTAGTCAAGGCTGAAGCGGCTTTTAAAGGCTCATTTCGTAGATTTCGACGATGTCTTCTTTGGAAAGCGGTTTGAATTTTCCGACAATTGAGTTCTTGAGAGCCGATGCTGCCATTTCTTCAAATTTAGAACTGTCGATTCCGATTTCTGAAAGTTTTTGCGGAAGTCCGAGCGATTTAAAGAATCCGGCAGTTTTTTCAACAGATTGAAGAGCCGCTTTCATATCGTCATTTTCGGTAATGTTCCAGACATTTCTGCCGTATTTAGCGAATTTTGCGCAGTTGTTGCTGTCGATTACTTTTTTCATCCAGCTCGGAGTGAGAATCGCAAGACCGACTCCGTGAGTAATGTCGTATTTTGCGCTCAGTTCATGCTCAATCATGTGTGTTGCCCAGTCGCCGTCTTTACCAAGTTCCAGAAGCCCGTTGAGAGCCACTGTTCCGGCCCACATGATGTTGGCGCGTGCATCGTAGTTTTCAGGTTCTGCAATGACGACAGGAGCATTTTCTATCACTGTTTTCAGCACGGCTTCCGACATATAATCCTGCAGAGTCGCTTCAGGATAGCTGAAGTACTGCTCAAAAACATGGCTTGTAATGTCGGCGATGCCGGCTGCTGTCTGATTTTTCGGCAAAGTGAAAGTGTATGTCGGATCGAGAATGCTGAATTTAGGTTTCAGTCTGACGCTGCCCATAGGAAGCTTTTCCTGAGTTTTCTCGTTTGTCAGGACGCATCCTCCGTTCATTTCGCTTCCAGTTGCCGCCAGAGTGAGTATCGCGCATATCGGCAGAGCTTTTTTGACGCTCGTTTTCCTGATGAAGAAATCCCACGGATCGCCGTTATAGTATCTTGCTGCGGCAATCGCTTTGCAACAGTCGATAACGCTTCCGGCGCCGGCCGCAATGATGAGGTCAACATTGTTTTCACGGCAGAGTTCGGCACCTTTTGCGACGCTTGTTATTCTCGGATTCGGGTCAATCCCGGGAAGTTCTGTGATTTTTACAGAATTTTCGGTAAGAATCGAGACGATTTTATCATAGAGACCGCTTCTTTTGATGCTCCCATGACCGTAGGCGAGAAGAACCGATTTGACATTTTCTTTTTTAAGCTGCTTGGGCAGAACTTCGATTTGATCTTTGCCGAAAAATACTTCAGTCGGCATGTTTAACCAGAAATTTTTCATTTTTTTCTCCTTTTGAGATTATTGAAGTTGAGAAAATTTGAACGCGATGCGATTAAAATTCGCCGGTTTTGTTGACACTGTAGCCTTGATCTTCTTTCCAGCCTTTGAGCTTTTTAAGCTCTTTAAGGGCTTCGTTTTTAGCATCTTCTATTGATTTTGAACTGAAACCGAATGTGAAACTGTTTTTCAGAACTCCGTCAACCCAGTAAGCGGTCTGAAGAACTGCGAAAAAACCTTTATTGAGAGTTGTTGCCGCGCCGACTTTTGCATTTGCGTGACCCTGCTGCTTAAGTTGTTTTATCGCGCTGTTCTTTGCTTTTGTGACATTCTTTCCGTCTTCAAAAGAGAAAGTCCATGTTACCGAGTTTCCGTCTTTGTCAAGTGCTTCTGCAAATGCTGCCGCGCCGAAAACCGGAAATGTGAACACGAAAAGTATTGCTGCGATAAAAAGCGATTTTTTCATGACTCTCTCCTGAAATTATAATTTTTCTAAAAGCTCTTTCGCCTTTTTGTAGCGTTTGCTTTCAGGATCAACTGAATTTATGATTTTTTGAAGCAGTTTCTTTGCCGTTTCCGGATCACTGTCTTCCATAGCTTTTGCTTCCATGTAAAGTTTTTTTGCTTCGTCTTCGCTCATGGTTGCTTTTTTAGCTTTCTTTTCCGGAGCGGGTTTAGCTTCCTTTTTAGGAGCTTCCTTCTTCGGCTCGGCCTTTGGTTCAGCCTTCTTAGGTTCTTCTTTCTTTGGTTCGGCTTTAGGCTCAGCTTTCGGTTCCTCTTTTTTCGGCTCGGCCTTCTTCGGCTCTTCTTTTTTCGGTTCTGCTTTTTTTGGTTCAGCTTTTGGTTCTTCTTTCTTCGGCTCTGCTTTTACTTCTTCTTTCGGAGCGCTCTTTGCAGGAAGTGTGAGAATAAGATTCTGTGCATCTTTGTAGAAAATTGATGAAGAGGGTATCGATTTGAGAAGTTTATCAGCTTCTTCAGGATTTTTCTGAATTACACTCTTAGCGTTTTCGAAAGTTGTCTGGTTGGTTTTTTCCTTGCCGATAAGTACAAGCTGTTCGTTAAGCCACGGCTTAAACGGATTGTCACCGGAAGTTTTTTCGTTTGCTGAAAGAACCGCTTTTTCTGCGTTTTTAAGGTCTTTTGCAGCAATAAGTCTTTCTATCGCAGCTTTGTCCTGTTCACCGAAAGGAGCCGTCGATACAGCAGTAGTTTTTGTCTTCGTATTCTGGTTATCGAACAGCATGAAGTAAGCAACACCGCCTATTCCGATGAGAACAACCACGATTATAGCGACAAGTACGAGCGGTGAAGAGCCTTTCTTTACCGGCTCATCATCTTCTGGCTCTTCAGGCATATAGTTTGTCGGCATGGTCTGTTTAGTTGTTCTCTGCGGCCTTTGTTTAAGGTCAGGATTGAGGATTTCGAATTTTATCTGGCGTGCGCCGACTGAAATTATATCGCCGTCTGAAAGAGTTGTAGAAGTTGTTTTTGTGCCGTTGACTTTGATGCCGTTTCCGCTGCCCATGTCGGAAATGATGAAACGGTCACCCTCTTTTTTGATTTTAAAGTGCTTTCTCGAAACTGAGATGTCGCTGATTACGAAATCGTTGTCAAGGCTTCTTCCTGCAAGAATCTCATCTTTTGTGATTTCGATGTTTTTGCCAGAATCCTTGCCGTCTACAATCGTCAGTTTTGCATCTGCGGCATGTCCTGAAAGAGCCGAAAGATCAATAATTGCGGTCTTTTCGGAAGCGATTTCCTCTTCATCGTCGTCTGAAAGGTATTTCGATGATATTGAGGAAATAGGCGGTGGAGTGGGCTCTGAGTCTGATTTTTTGCTGAGAGCCTCCTTCCTTGCTTTTTCAGCTTTGATTTTTTCGGCAAGTTTTTTCAGATATTCCTTGTCGATAGTCGGTTTTGCGTTGTTTTGATTGTTTTCGTCCATTTTTTACTCCCGAATTGAACATCTAACAAAAAATACGGTGTTCCATACTTTAAAAAGGGTAAAAAGTCAAATAATGCAAGTGATTTTGTCGCGCTAAAGGAAAAAAATCTTTCAAAACGGTTTTTAGTGCTGTTATGCTCTTTTTTCAGTATTTGTTTCGCTGAAAATATTGATTTGCCTTTTTCATTCTGTAAAATTATTTGCTCTTTGGTTTTTAATTTAGGAGAGGAAAATGAGAAAAAATGTTGCTTTCATGACATTGTTGGCAATTGTTGCATTTGCCGGATGCGGTTCTGTTTCCCTTTTTGAGAAAGGAAACGCTGCTAGAGAAACGGACAAAGTCAAAGCGCGCGGCTACTACGAGGAGGCGTGCGAAAAGGAAAACCATTTTGAGGCGTGCCACAACGCTGCTCTGCTTTGGCAGAACGGTGACAGCATAAGCGCAGAAAACACAAAAGCGAAAGAACTTTTCAAAAAGGCGTGTGACGGCAAGTTCGACGAGTCGTGTTTTATCCTTGCTGATATGTGGGCAAACGGTAAAGGCGGCGTTTATAAAGATACAGATTCCGCTTTCAATCTTTACAAAGAAACCTGCGAACGCGGATTGGGAAAGGCTTGCAGAGGCGTAGGTCAGATTTATGCAAAAGGCGGCGGCTCGATTGCAAAAAGCATTGATAAGGCGAAGGAATATTTCGAACTTGCCTGCAACAAAGGCGATATGAACACATGCGTCGATCTCGGTCAGACATGGTCTAAAAAATTCGAAGAGGCCGAAGGCTACGAAAAAGTCGTAACTTTCTGGGGTAAGGCTTGTAATGACGGCGGAATGCTCGATATCTGCGAAAAGCTTGCCGACATGATTGTTACTACCAAAGAAAAAGAGGAAAAAGTTCCCCTTTCAAAAGGATATTATGAGAAAGCCTGCAACGGCGGATCGAAAGAAGCCTGCTACAAACTTGCCCGTGCAATGGTTGAGAATGTCGAAGGTTCAGACGGCGAAGCGCAGGAGTACTACAAAAAAGCCTGCGAGGCAGACCACGCTGAATCGTGCTACTACATAGGTGTTTACCTCAGCGAAGCTTACGGTGAGACGCTGGAACTCGATAAACTTAAAGAAATGCACTCTTTCTATGACAAATCCTGCAAAAAAGGTTTCGAAGCATCATGTTCTAGCGCAAGTTCGTTGCAAGCTACGATAACTGAGCAGGAAGAAGCAATCCGCAAACAGGAAGAAGAGAAGAGACTTGCCGAGGAGGAGGCCCGCAAAGAAGCTGAAAGACAGGCAGCTGCCGAGGCTGAAAGAGAGAGAATCGAACGCGAAAAGGCCGAACTAGAGGAAAAACTTGCTGAGGAAGAAGCTCGTAAAGAAGCTGAACGCGAGGAGCGCGAAGAGCAGGAAAGAATGAGACGCGAACGCGAAGAGGCTGAAAGAGAAGCTGCTGCAGCTGCTGCTGAAGAAGAGGATGAAGACGAGGAAGAGGAAGAGCCTGCTCCGAAGAAAAAGGTCAGCAAGAAGAAAGCGCCGGAACCTGAAGAAGACGAAGATGAAATAGATGAAGATGAGGATGAAGAGGACGAGGAAGAAGAAGAGCCTGCCCCGAAGAAAAAATCCAAATCAAAACCTAAAAAGAGAAGCGCCGAGGAAGAACTTGACGACCTTTTTGATGATTAAAATTCCAGATTAAATCCAATCAGAACCAGTCTTTTTTCTTGAAATACCAGACGACAAGTCCAGAGAACATTATTGAAATCAGGACGAAAACGGCGAATGCGTAAGGTGATTTGTCACCTGGAAGCTGAATGTTCATGCCGTAAATCGAAGCGAACATGACGGGAACGGTGAGGACAATGGTGATGATGGTGAGAAGCTTCATGATGTTGTTTAGTTTGTTCGAGATAATCGAGCTGAACGCCGTCATCATTTCGCTTACGATGTTGTTGTAGATGGACGACATTTCGATTGCCTGTTTGGTTTCGGTAACGATGTCGTCGATTTTGTCGTCGTTTTCCTCGGTAACGGGGACAAGTCCGATTTTTCTGAGTCTCATCGCCATAAATTCATTCGATTTGAGTGCGGTAGTGAAGTAGACAAGACTTTTTTCGAGGTTCAGAAGTTTCGCCAAGTCTTCGTTTTTACTTGTTTCCTGAATTTTTTTCTGGACGATTGTGATGATGTTGCTTATCTGTTTCAGGTAAAGCAGGAAAAGCTGCGTCGTGTCGAACAGAGTCGTAAGGACAAAGTCGTCTTTTGCGAGGCTTCCAAGGTATTTTTTCTGCATGTTTTCTATCATTTTCGAGATGAAATCGGTTTGCATTCCGCACACAAGAAGAATTGTGTTTCCGGCGAAAATTATGCCGAGCGGGATTGTTCCGTACATCTCGTCCTCATCAGTTGAATCGTAGTAAGGGATTTTTACGATGACGAGTTTGTTGTTGTCATCCTCTTCGATACGCGCTCTTTCATCCATGTCGAGAGCGTATTCGAAAAAGTCGGCAGGGATATTCAGTTCTTTGCAGAGAAAGTCGATTTCCTCCTGACCAGGGTCTGTTACCGTGATCAGAGTTCCTTTGTCTAACTTGTTGATTTGTTTAAGTTTTTTAGCAAAAGGTTTGTAAACTCTGATACTTTCGTGAATGTTGCCTTCGCGGTCACGGATAATGCCTGGAATGTTTCCGAAAAGAGCTTCCTGTGCCTGTCTTGATTCCTTGTCGATTTCCTCGATAAGTTCGTGGATTTCCGCTTTTTTCTCATCGTCAAGGGTCGAAAGAATCTGCGCGTGTACATTTTCCGGTAGCTCGTAGAGCAGTTCGGCGAGCTGTCGGCTTGACATCTGCGAAGTGAGCTGATTTTTGACTTCGTCCTCGAATTCAGAGAATATGTCGGCAACGATTTCTTCATCTATAAATGAAAAAATCTGAATAATCTCGGGAATTTCCAGTGCTTCAAAGAAGTTAGCTACAACATCCGGCGGGTTTGACTCGGCAAAATCTTTGATATCCTCAAAGAGACCGTCTTCAAGCATCTCCCTGATTTCTTTGACGAGCAGTGTATTTTTCATGATTACCTCCCATCGGACGCGGGAGGGAAGGGTGTAAGGCTAATCTCTCCGGCTACCGACTAAAAATTTTGTCACGCTACCTAAAGGATCTTCCATTTTACCCTCAAAAAAATAAACCGCAGCATTATAGAGAATTTTGGCGGTTTTGCAAGAAAAAAGTTGAGTAGAGCTCCTTAAACAAACGCGAAATAAGAGACTTTTTCTTCTGTTTTTTCAACTATCAGAAAGACTTTTCCGTTGAATTTGAGAAGATTGAGACCTTCTTTCAGGCAGAGATTTAACTTGCTGATATCGTTGCCGTTTTTTAGATAGTTGAATCCAACTTCATCAACAACACAGGTGTTTCTGCCCGATAAAAATTCCGGAACTGAAAGCACCGCCTTGCAGACATTTCCGGGATTTTCCTTGAGTTTCTCCATCGAAACGGCGTTTTCAAGTCTGAATGGTCCGACTTCGCGCCGGATGAGTTCTGTGAGAACGGCTCCGCAGCCTAAAAAATCGCCGATATCGCCGGCTAAAGTGCGGATATAAGTCCCTTTCGAGCATCTCACAAAAAACGAAAGTTCGTTGGCTCCGGTTCGTGTGATCTCAAGCGACTTTATTTCGACGTTCCGTGCCTTCATTTCGGGAGTTTTGCCGTTTCTCGCCAGTCTGTAAGCTCTTTCCCCGTCAATTTTTAGCGCGCTGTAAACCGGCGGAATTTGTTGAATAACTCCTTGAAATTTTTTGACTATTGAGTCGCAGTCGATAACTTCGGGAACAGTGCCTGACTCCACAAGTTCAGTTCCAAGATCCAAACTCTGGCTCGTGAAACCGAGTTTTATCTTTCCGGAATAAACTTTGTCGAAATCAGTTGCTAAAGAAATCAGTTTTGTCGCTTTGTTCACCGCGACTACAAGAACTCCGCTAGCCAACGGGTCGAGAGTTCCGCAGAAACCTGCTTTTTTGATTTTCAGCAGTCTTTTCAGGAAGTTAAGTTCACCGTTAGAAGAAAAGCCTTTTTGTTTGTTGAGGATGATAAAAAAAGAATCTTCTGGATCGAAAGTCATTTTTTAAAGATTACTCTTTCGAGAAATTGTCCTTGCTTACTCCGCAAACCGGGCATACCCAGTCTTCAGGAATAGCTTCAAAAGGGGTTCCGGGAGCGATTCCGCCGTCGGGATCGCCTTTTTCAGGGTCGTAAACATAACCGCAGATTCCGCATACATACTTGTCCATAGTTTCCTCCTAATTTCTATTGTTGATCCTTTCTCCGATCTCGCGCCCGAGGTCGAAGCACTGTTTTTTAACTTCATCAGTCGGAACGTAAAGCGATTTTACGCTTCCTACGACTTCGCAGCCCATATCAGCAAGCATCTGCGAAAGATATTTCACGCTTTCACCGCTCCAGCCGTATGAGCCGAACGCCGCCGCAAAAGGCGTTTTGAACTTGAGTCCTTTGATGTAGCACATAACGTCCGCCATCGACGGGAAGATCTCGTTGTTGATCGTCGGAGCGCCCGCAATTATTGCCGATGCGTCAAGCATTTCGGTAGCGACTTCGCTTCTGTCGCACGACTGCAAGAAAAGCGATTTCACCTTGATCCCCTGCGAAACAAGACCGTCTTCGATGCAGCGCGCCATCTTCTCGGTCGAATGCCACATCGAATCGTAGACGATGACCGCTTTCTTGTCGGTTTTTCTCGCAGACCATTTGTCGTAATACTTCAGCATTTCCGCGAAGTTATTCATATTTCTCCAGACAGGGCCGTGATCCGGAGCGACAACTTTGAAAGTGAGGCCGCTTGCAGCCACTTTTTTGAGCAGATTCTGAACGAACGGGCTGTAAAGCGTAATGATATTCGCATAGTAGCCTGTCGACATATCGACCAGAAGTGACCACGGAAGCTCGTCGTCGAAACGCTCGCTTGTGGCAAGATGCATTCCGAAAGCATCCTGGCTGAAAAGGACTTCTTCTTCGGCAAGGTAGGAGAACATGCTGTCGGGCCAGTGGAGCATCTTCGTTTCCATGAATTTCAGCGTTTTGTTGCCGAGACTGAGTTCGCCGCCGTCCGAAACTGCTTCTACCTGAAGTCCAGGATAGTAAGCCGAGAGAGCTCTGACACCGCCTTTCGAAGCGAAGATCTTTTCGGGTTTAACGATTTCAGCGATCTTCGGTATGCCGCCGCTGTGGTCAGGTTCCGCGTGGTTGGAAACGATGTATTCGATTTTCTGCGGATCGATGACCGAAGCGACTCTTTCAAGAAGTTCCTCTTCGAAACCTTTCTTCACGCCGTCGATGAGGGTGATTTTATCCGCCATGACGAGAAATGCGTTGTAAGTCGTTCCTTTTTTAGTCGCATATCCGTGGAAATAGCGGATATTCCAGTCGATCGCGCCTACCCAGTAGACTGAATCGCTGATCTTTATTGCATTGAGATTAGGCATTTTTGCTCCTACTTTCTGTTTGCCCACAGTCCGTGGATGTTGCAGTATTCTCTTGCTATGATTTCATCGGAAAATTTCATCGGGAATTCCGCGCTCGGCGCATCACCGGGTTTGAGATACTTTCTCATGACGACATCGCCTTTAAGAACTTCGATCCATTCGATGTAATGGTTGTCCATCATCGGATGAAGCGACGAACCGACGGTGACCTTGATGCCTTCTGCCGTTTTTTCGATGACAGGAACATGCTTTTCAAGTGTCTGGTCAGCCGTTTTTAATGGCATAAGCTCCATTTCCTGGCCGCAGCAGACAAGTTTTCCGCCCGCTTCGTGCGAAACCGTGACGATGTTTCCGCAGAGCGCGCATTTGTAGACTTCGTTCCTTTTTGTCATATCGGTTCCCCGGAATTACCAGTTAGTGTTGAGAACTTCGAAGTAAGCCTGCGGGTGCTCGCATGCCGGACATTTTTCGGGAGCTTCTTTGCCGACATGGATGTATCCGCAGTTGAGGCAGCGCCACGTAACTTCGCGGTCTTTCGCGAACATTCCGCTTGCTTCAAGGTCTTTTATGAAAGCGTTGTATCTTTCTTCGTGATGTTTTTCTGCAACGGCGATCTTTCTGTACATCTCGGCGATGTCGTGAAAGCCTTCTTCGTCAGCGATACGAGCGAATTCAGGATATGCTTCGGTCCACTCCTCGTGCTCGCCTGCAGCGGCAGCCTTGAGGTTTGCAAGGGTGTCGGAGATCATTCCGGCAGGATATGTCGCGGTGATTTCGGCATCGCCGCCTTCAAGGAATTTAAACATTCTTTTTGCATGTTCTTTTTCTTGGTTAGCGGTTTCTTCAAAAATAACAGCTATTTTCTCGAATCCGTCCTTTTTAGCCTTGCTTGCGAAGTAGTTGTAGCGCATTCTTGCCTGCGATTCGCCTGCGAAAGAAGTAAGAAGATTTTTTTCGGTTCTTGTTCCTTTAAGTGACATGATTTCCTCCATTAAAATTCAATAAACCAACCATAAACGGTTTAAAAACTGCTAATCATATTTAGCGGTGATTTTCTGTCAAAATTATTTCCCGAATTCGAAAACGCCGGGAAAAATATCGGATAAAAGGAGATCCTGCTCGACTTTTTTGGTTTCGCTGTTGACTAAAATGACACGCATTTTCGGGTTGAAGTCGGCTAAAACCTGGCGGCAGATCCCGCAGGGGAAAACTGCTTTGCCGTTAAGGTTCGACGCGATGAAAATTGCCTCGAAATCGCGGTATCCTGCGGTTATTGCCGAGAAAAGAGCGGTTCTTTCGGCGCAGTTGGTCGCTCCGAAAGAGGAGTTTTCGACGTTGACTCCGGTGAAAATCGTTCCGTCGTTAGTGACGATGGCCGCTCCGACTGCGAAATTGGAATATGGCGCGTAGGCGTTTTTCCTCACTTCGAGTGCGGAGGAAAGGGCTTTTTCAAATATTTCTTTTTTCATTTGTCCTCTAAAACCAAAGAGATAAAGCGTTTCATGAAGGCTGAGAAAAGTTTTTCCGCTTTTGCCGCATTTTCGCTCACTTCTTCGTGTGAAAGCGGTGTCGCCGAGAGTCCAGCCGCCTTGTTCGAGATGAAGCTGATGCCTGAAACTTCGATCCCCGCGTGTTTTGCCGCGATGACTTCAGGAACAGTGGACATTCCGACTGCATCCGCGCCGAGGGTTGCGAGCATTCTGACTTCCGCCGGTGTTTCGTAAGTCGGTCCTGTAAGCGCGATGTAAACGCCTTCTTTTAGCGAGATCCCGTGTTCCATCGCCGCTTTCTGCATGAGCATCGCCATTTTGCGGCTGTATGCACTCGACATATCGGGAAAACGCGGGCCCAGATCGTCTTTGTTTCTGCCGATGAGCGGGTTTGTTCCCATCATGTTTATGTGGTCGCGGATTATCATGAAATCGCCCGCCTCAAAGTTCCTGTTGATGCCGCCTGCCGCGTTCGTGACGACGAATTTCTTGATCCCGAGAAGGATCAACGTGCGAAGCGGAAAAACGACAGCTTCCATCGGATAGCCTTCGTAATAGTGAATTCTTCCCTGCATAATCCAGAAGTTTTTGCCGGACTCTTTGTCGGAAGCGAGGATCAGTCTTCCTTTGTGACCCGCAACGGTAGAAGAGGGAAAATCGGGGATCTCATTGTAAGGAATGACGAGTTTTTGCTCCGCGTTTTCGGCAAAAGCACCGAGACCGCTCCCCAAAGTTATGAGCAGTTCAGGCATTTCGAGGTTTTTCTCTTTGACTTTCCCGGCAATGTATGAGGCCGCGTTTTTCAGTTTTTCCATGATCTCCTCCTATTTTATAAATGTCCAGAGAATGAAAGCTAAAATGTTCGAAACGACGTGGTATGAAATGCTGTAAAATATCCTTCCTCTGCTTTTTTCGGTGAAAAGTCCGAAGAGAAGCGACGGAAAAAAGGTCACCGCTCTTGTTATGTCGAGGAAAGCGAGGGCGTGCACAAGCCCGAAAATAAGAGAGGTAAAAAGGTTTTTGAGCGAGATTATTTTCAATATTTTTTTGTCAAAACCTGAACAAACGTGTTCCTGAATATATCCTCGGAAAAAGAATTCTTCGGGAATCGCCGCGACGGCTATTGCGATAAGCCCTTTTGTTACTGCCTTCATCAGTTCATTAGTCGTGGGGGATACGAGAGCGCGGTGCATAAAACCGAGATTGTATGCAAAAAAGAGCGGCGGATAAATCACGAGTGTTGCCACAGTTACCCACAAAAAGAGTTTTAAGCCTTCTACTGACGGATTGAACAGCTTTTTCGGTCTGAACAAGGGATCGCAAGCTGTAGGAAGGGTGAACAGCAATAGAGGGAATATAAAATGTCTCGCTAATATGCGGTCTTTGTTCATATAAAACGAAATGAACGATATCGCTGCCAGAAGCAGAAACGGAACAATGAATTTCGAATATTTTTTCTCTTCCATTTATTTGTCCATTAGCGTGTTTTTTGAAACCGGTCTAATGTAGAAAATATAGACGATAGTTATGAAAAACGACGTCAGAACTATGACCGACGAAAGCTGCGGAGTGACGATCCCGAACGATACCGCAAAAAGCTGGAAAAGGAACGGAAGCGAGCAGAAAACCGCCCCTTTTACGATTTTTTCGGGAATGTTCCTCGAAACGATGATGAAGTTAAAGAGCGTTTTCATGAAGGGTTTCGTGATGAAAACATCTCCTTTCGCAGTGTCGGCTCCGCCCCAGAGCGCCTGTATAGCCGCAGTGTTTTCGTGTTCTTCTCCTGAGATAAGGATGTCATCGCGGCTTAGTTCGATCTCGTCGAGCGAAGTCTTGGTTTCGATATTCTGCCAGAGCTGCGGTTTCACGGGGTTTACGATCACAGTTTTTATGCCGAATTTTTTGTCGAAAAGTTCGAGAAAGGCTGCGTTTTCGCTTGGTTTTATCTTGTCGATCGTGTAGTAACCGATGACTTTACTGCCTTCGGCTAGGGCGATGTGTTCGCTGTCGGCCTCTTTTTTGGGGATCGAAAGCCCTTCCGCCGAGCAGTGCTTTTCAGAGATCAGGACGTGGAGCGGCGCCATCGTGAGGGTCCTTCCATCCTCGAAGGTGTGAGTGAAGCATTTGTTTTTGCCGATATCTTTCGTCTGTTCGGGGTCGTTTTCGGCGGCCTGGTTGAGTTTGGCGATCATCTGCATGAAATCTTCTTTTTTGACACTTTCCACTGTCTCGATCCCCGAAAGGTTGAGGTGGGGGATATTGAGAAACTTGTCTGTGTCGAAGACGAGACGCGAGATCTTCGCTTCGTTGTTGAAGAATTTCATATTGTTGAGAAGCACGGAAGCCGCTGTCGTCGTAACGATGAAATTGATGAAAAGCGCTGTTGCTGCCGCGATCGGAGCGGGGGAGTAGAGCGTCACGACGAGAAGAAGAGCGTCATAAAGCGATTTCGTCTTGAAAAAGTGGATGATCCCGAAAATGAGAACTATCGCTAAAAACCACTTTATGATCTTGGGCATAACTCTGATACCGAGCGGGGTGGGCGAGCCGGCGGAACTTTTGAAAAGGTAGGATGCAAGGATCACTACCGGAATAAAGCCCGAAACTTCCCAGCCCTGGAAGGGATGATCCGCGAAAGTGAGGAAGACCGAAAGGGCGAAAGGAATGAGGGCGAAAAGCGCGACCCACGGAAGTTTTTTGATCCCTGTCGAAAAAAGTTTAATGAAAACAAATATGTAAGCCGGCGTGAAATAGTAAAGCCCGAAAAAGTAGTCCGCTTTTTTTATCAGCACGAAATAGATGATGTAAAAAATATAAGAGAGAATCGAATAAAGAAAAAAGTGAACGGAAAAATTGAGTTTTCTCATGCGTAATCACCTGAAATTGTTAAAAAATATCAATATCGCCTTTTCCTTCACGGACGATCTCGTATTCGTCGCCCGAAAGCTGGAGGATCGTGGTCTGTTCCATCGAGAGGTAGCCGCCGTCGACAAGAAGGTCGACAAAGCCGAGCCAGTCTGGGCTGTCTTCTTCTGGGTCGCAGAATTCCTCGCCTTCGTCGCAGGAAGCGGTCGAAACTACGAGCGGTTCGCCGATCTCTTCAACAAGTGCACTGATGAAATTGCTGTCGGGGATCCTGATCCCGATCTCTTTTCTGTTTTCGAGCATGATTTTGGGGATTTCGCGGCTTGCCGTAAGAATGAAGGTGTATGCGCCGGGAAGGCAGCGTTTGAGCAGGCTGAAGTGGCGGTTGTCGATGTCGGCGTAGCGGGAAATGTCGCTCAGATCCTTGAAAACGAGAGAATAGAACTTCCGTTTTTTCGTCTGTTTTATGCGGTTGAGCTTTTCCAGCGCCCCTTTTTTGCCGATCTTCACTGCCAGAAGATAGGACGTGTCGCCAGGAATAAGGGCGACTCCGCCGCTTTCCAGCACGCTGACGACCTTGTCGATCACCCTTTTTTCGGGATTCTCGGTGTGGATCTTGATTCTTTCCATTTTTACCTCTGAAAAATCAAAAACGGTCAATTATAGGGGATATGAAGAAAAATTGAAGAAATATCTGTATTTGGACCTCACCCCTTTGGATCCCCCTCTCCAGTGTGGCGAGGGGAAGCTTATCTTGGCTCCCACTCAGGGGGAGCTGGCGGCAAAGCCGACTGAGAGGGCTGTTGCAAAGCGAAACATCTCTGACCTCTCCGACCTCACCCCTTTTGATTCCCCTCTCCAGTGTGGCGAGGGGAGTCGTCATGTTGAGCGAAGCGAAACATCTCTGACCTCTCCGTCACTGCGTGACACCTCCCCTGCCTCAGGGGAGGCAAGAAGCGGTAGAAATATCTTATAACTTTAAACGGAAATGGAAATTATTTTGGGGAGTAGGGTGCTTCCGGTTCCGCGGCGGCGGCGAAACTTTGACCTCACCTCTTTGAATTCCCCTCTCCAGTGTGGCGAGGGGAGTCGTCATGTTGAGCGAAGCGAAACATCTCTGACCTTGAACGGAAATGGGAATTATTTTAACGATGCATTTTCTTAATGATGAAATTTTTTGTTGATATATATTAGAAAATCAATATTCTTAATTTGCAAAAACTATTCAATTGGATAATGATATGCAAAACAACACAACTAATCAATTTGATTTTAAAGAAAATGAAATAGTTTTGTATCAGCCGAATGATGCTGTTCATTTGGAAGTCAGAATGGCAGACGAAACCGTTTGGCTCAGCCGTATTCAAATGGCAGAGTTGTTTGACCGTGACATCAAAACAATAGGAAAACATATCGCTAATGCACGACATGAAGAATTGAAAGGACAAGTGGTGGTCGCAAAATTTGCGACTACCACTCAGCACGGAGCAATTCAAGGTAAAACACAGACACACTTGACGGAATATTACAATCTTGATGTCATTATTTCCGTCGGTTACCGCGTCAAATCAAATCGGGGCGTAGAGTTTAGAAAGTGGGCAACCAGCGTTTTGAAGGACTATCTTCTTAAAGGTTATTCCATAAACCAAAGGATTGAACGCCTTGAAAACCGTGTAAGCAAGACGGAAGAGAAAATAGATTTTTTTGTCCGCACCTCGTTGCCGCCGGCAGAAGGAATTTTCTTCAACGGTCAGATTTTCGATGCCTATACATTTGTGTGCGACCTGATCCGCAGTGCGAAAAAACAGATAATATTGTTCGATAATTACATCGATGACAGCGTTCTTAAAATGCTCGACAAACATAGTGACGGTGTTGATGTCAGCATTCTGACCAAAAGCGTTCCACCGCAGCTGCAGCTTGATATTGAGAAGCACAATTCCCAATATTCTCCAATAAAATTACAAGTTTTCACAAATTCTCACGACCGCTTTCTCTGCATTGATGAGACGGTTTATCACATCGGGGCATCGCTCAAAGATTTGGGCAAAAAGTGGTTCGCTTTCAATAAAATGGAAATCGATACCGAGAGCTTGATGAAAAAATTATGATGGCGGCTCAGACCTCACCCCTTTGAATTCCCCTCTCCAGTGTGGCGAGGGGAACCGTCATGTTGAGCGAAGCGAAACATCTCTGACCTCTCCGTCACTGCGTGACACCTCCCCTGCCTCAGGGGAGGCAAGAAGCGGTAGAAATATCTTATAACTTTAAACGGAAATGGAATTTATTTGTGGGAGTAGGGTGCTTCCGGTTCCGCAGCGGCGGCGAAACCGCTGTCGGGGTCGGGGTATTCAAAAGGTTTTTGCGGGTTTTTGCCGATTTTGGAGATGACTTTCGCCATCGTCTCTTCGAAAGAGGATGATTTCAGCTCGCATTCCCAGACAACGATCACATTCCAGCTGCTTTCCTGCAAGGTTTTGTAGTTTTTGAGGTCGCGTTCGCGGTTGCGGGAACTCTAATATTTTACAAACACAGGAGCTCCAAAATCTTTATCCTGTGTCATTTTTTTGATGTCGATTTTTTTGTAATTTTTGATTTCTGTTTTTAGAGAAAACAGCTTATAGGATTCGCCAATCCCGGAATTACCGGCAGGATAATTCATGCTTTTCATTTTTTGAGTATCAGCAATTAGAACTTCTGACTGGTTTAAAGTAAAAACGCGTATTCCTTCAGGTTCTCTGCTTGTTTCGTTGGTTGTATACAGCACTAGTCTGGACGGAATAATTTGCAACTCTATTCCGTGCAAGGCACCGTGTCTTTCTCCGAGACGAACATTGTAGAGTTTATTCTTCAGAATCCAGTCTAAATGTTCCTGATTTTTGTAATAACCAATGAGCATATATCTGTCGTTTGGGTCAATTTTGTATTGTTCATTAAGGATTTCACTTTCATTTTCAAAAGTTTGCATTGTTTTCTTATCTTCATGATTGGAAGCGAGTTTCATTATTTCATTTATCTGTTTCTTGTATGATTTTTCATCGGCAAGATTGAACGGGTAAACAACAAGTTTCAGGCCATATTTTGCTTTGATTTCTTCGTACACAAACGGTTGCAGTTGGGCCTGAAATTTTTCAGTGTATGGATAGATTAAGACAAGTTTTGGAATGGTATCCAAGAAATAGTTGTCGCCTAAATGGTATTTTTGTCCATAAGCATAGAGCTGATACATATCTTTGATATCAATAAGATAATTTTTATCGGGCGCACTGGAATCGAGGTTCTTCCATTTTGTGTCGATTATTATTGTTTCATATTCCGAAAAATTATCATTTTCCTTAGATTCAATCACAATATCTGGTCTAAGGCGGAATCTGCCGCGTTCTGAGTCTCCGTATTTGTCAACAAGAAAATATTTTGAGTGCTGGCTGCTTACATTGTGGTTCTTCGCATATTTTTTGAATAAATGGGCAATAAAGCTCTCAAACAGTTTTTCTGCACTGAAAAGCAGTGATTGGTTTACATTGCTACCGCTGAAAGTAGTGAAACCTTTGTTTAACAGGAACTGACTGCTCCATTGAAGAAGATCCTTGTATGCTGAAAAAAGCCGGTTTACATTCATGCTGAGCATGAGATCAGCTTGAACATTTGTACTTGCAGGAACATCTGAAAAAGATGAAAGCAAAGCGTAGCAACGGCTTGTATTTACGAGATTCTGTGATGTTTTTGACAGTTTTTGCAGGGTTGAAACGATGATTCTGTTTTGAGGAATATCTTCAATGTATTTTGAATAGCGGATAGCGAATTTCGTTTTGTCTGCGCAATTTTGTTGAATCTGCTTGCTGATCAGAAGTTTGCCTTTCAGAAATTTCTGATTTTCTTCAATTGTTGTGTAGTTCTTCTTTATTCCGCTTGTGAGCAGTTTTTCAACTTCGGAAAGGTAACGGCTGATGTAAACTTCAAGAATAGGAAAGTTTTCGAGAGTGCTCAGTTCGGCATCCTGAAATGACTTTGCCTCAGAAGACTGAAATGCGGATAACATTCTGAGAAACACTCTTCGGCAGAGTTTTTCGTTATCTTCGGTTTGGTCTCCGCTGCGGTATATTTTGGGAAGAATTTCTATGATTTGTCCGTCAACAGTTTGGATTGTTCCGACATAACGCCCTGCTTTTATGTATTGTCTGCCGCCTTTTGCATGGACAGACATAACATCATCAGCATCTTTCCCGCCTTTGTTTTCAAGAATGAATTTCCAAAGGTTTTCAAATGATTTGTCTGGTATTTGTTTTTCGCCGTCATAGAAAACTTTCGGTTTTTTATTGCTACTTAGAACACCAAATTCGTGAATTATGATTGGAAGTTTTTTAGACATTTAAGTTATTCTTTAAGATCCCAAATATGTTCAATAAAGGAATGTGCTTCCGTGTCATTACTTATGTATGAAAGTGCAGGATTCAGCATATATATTTCTTTTTCATCATTGATAAAATCTGAACTGAGTTTACTCAAAGCATATTGAGCATCTTTGTCATTTACGTAAAAATTTAAATCAGAATCATCTTTTTCATTTAGAATCTGTCGGATTTTTTGCGCATCATTGTAAAAATATTCTTCAAGCAAAGGAATTACATAGTCTTTTAAAGTGTTGAAAATGTCCAGATCTGTTTCGGAGTCAATAAAGTATGAATGTCCGATTTGGTGATCTTTATCGAGAAGGCAACGGATTCTCGCATTGATTTGTTGAAGAATTTCTCTTGCAGTTTTATTTTTAATTTGTTTGTAATCTGGTTGAAGTTCCTCAAAACGGAATCGTCTGCGCAAAGCTGAGTCGAGCAACTGTATTGAGCGGTCGGCAGTGTTCATTGTTCCGACAATCATTAAGTTCGCAGGAACACCGAAATCATTTTTCGAATATGGGAGTTTGACAATCATTTCATTGTCCGCACCGATTCTTTTGCTCGGCTCGATCAATGAAATTAAATCACCGAAAACAGCAGAAACATTTGCGCGGTTTATTTCATCAATGCAAAGCAAAACGAGTTTTTTGTTCTCAATGGCATCTTTCATTTTCTGCTTTCTGTTCTCTGCTTTTATGCAATCATCAAGAGAGCTGAATCCGGCAATTTTGGCCGCTTGTTCGCATGCCTGGTAAAAAATTCCTTTTTTAATTTGGTATTTAATATCAGATGTCTCGTTTTCAAGATCAGGTTTCAGCCCCTCGACAAACTCCTCGTAACTGAAAGACTGGTGAAAAGTAGTTACAAAACAGTTTTCTTTTTCATATTTGGCGATGTAATCGTATTGCATCTTATAGGTTTTACCTGTGCCAGGTGCGCCGTAGAGAATGAGAGGAATTAAAGATGTCTTTATTCGCAGCATGTTATTCTCCTGCAAAGAGATGCTTTGCTCTGAATTATTAAAAATCTTATTGTAATAATCGTCATAGATGTCTAACATGTTTTTTAAATCGGTTCTGAGTTGTTCTTCGGTTGGAATATCTTGCTTTATGTATTTTTTATAAAAAATTGCGCCTTTTTGGTATAATTCTGCAAGTTCTGTCAGATTGTTGCCAAGGTTAATTTCTTCATCAGTACTAAAATGGTTATTATTTATTAAATTAATAATTTTTTGAGCATTGTCTCTCATTATTTCAATGGTTTGCTTTTTATTGTAATTAGCTCTGATTTCAGTGCATCCTTGATTTAATGTTAAATATAGTGATTTTCCATCGGCAGAAAGCAAATAAACAATATAAACCCCTTTAGTGGCAGACTTTGTAATTTCTTGGTTAAAAATGCAAATCCAGGGAACTTGAGCCCAATTTCCTTGCCCAACGCTCCCATCTACGATGTATTTTTTGTTATCGATTAATCCAGTATTGTAAAAATTTTGAGGGACAATTTTACGTATATAATAACCCATCGGATTGTTTGCAAAGATTTCTGACTTTGCTTTAATATAATTATCAAAAAGATATTTTATACTTTTTGTTAAATATTGATCCATGCTATAGTCCTCCATACTTAATCACTTGTTTTTTAGATAGCACAACCTAAAGCACAGAATGCTATTTATTCTCACTAAAAAATCAAAGATTTTTCCAGGTTAAAGTATTGCTAATCCCACAGACTATAAGTATCAAAATTCCCCTGCAGTTATTGTCGCTGACGAGGCGTGGCGGGAAGGTGCGCCGCGCGGCGGTTATGCCGGCATTGCTTGGAATATTTTACCGTTGATTAGTTTCCCGTTTTTGTGTTTGTCGCGTTTGACACCGTCGCTGCCCCATGTTCCCCACTGCTTGAAGAAGAAGGCTGAATCCTGCATTTCAGTTTGTTCTTTGATGGAAAGGACCCATTCTTCTTTCATGGGACGGGCCTGCGGTCCGCTTTCTCCGCCAACAATCACCCAGTCGATTTTTTCCAAATTCAGTTTTCCCAGATCTTCGATAAGCGGTTCGCATGAAAGAAATCGTATCGGGGCATCAAGTTCACGCAAAAAGTCTATTCGCGATTTTGAAGACTGTGCTTCAACGGTAACTCCGAGCCATGCATTCTTGGGAACGTCGTGCGAATGAAAATATTCTGCCATCCGCTCTGCACGCTTGGTAAGTAATTGATACCGGTGCTGTGGTGTCAGGCGAATGGTGTTCATTACTTTATCAATAAATTCAGCAGGAACATCTTTATGGAAAAGGTCGCTCATGGAACAGACAAAAATGGTGTGCGGTTGCTTCCATTGGAACGGTTCGGCAAGGCAGTCATCGTGCAATGTCACATTGAAGCCGTTGGCATATTTTTCCAACCCCATGGCTTTTAATCTCCGTGTCATTACTTCAGCGTAACAGTGAGCGCAACCTTGTGAAATCTTTGTGCATCCTGTGACAGGATTCCATGTTTTATCTGTCCATTCGATTTTTGTCGTTTTCATTTTTTTATTATCTGGAAAGTTACTATTTTCTTGTTTTTATATATTTGCTCGTAATTTATCAAAGGACTTTTTCCTTCAAAAATAATCCAGCCTTCTTTTTTCATTTCTTTTAGCTCATCTGAAGCATGCGACGGCAAGTGGCCGTGCTCCAGAGTGAAGTCATATACATCTTTATTGTTTTTTAATTTTCCGGCAAGAATATTTTGTCTTAATTCTTTTTTGAATGCTTCTATTTTTGTGAGTGGTTCATCACCAAACAAAGTCATCTGGCATTTCTCGGTATCTTCGTCGATATCAAAGTTGGCTTCTCCGTTGATCTTGTTTTCTTTCCACGCTGTTTTTAGAAATTTGTCAACGGCTAACGGATGTTTTGAGCCGAAAATTATGCCGTAAATATTTGTGCCTTTCTTGATTGTGAACGGGTATAGTTTTAATGTCTGAAATCTGCTTCGCAGCTGTTCAAGTATACTTTTGTGAACATACTTGTAAGGACTAGCTTTTACTTTTTCCATGTCAATTTTGAGATTGGTTTGAAAAGCCTGAGTTTCTCCAAATCTATAGAAATACGAAGAAGATAAAAAATACAAAAAATCGGTATGAGACAATTTTTCCAAATCAGATAGGTATTTTTCAGCTGTAAACTTCATTCCGTTTTGGTCTAACAGCAGCAAAGAAGGATGTACTTTTATAATTTCCAACTTTTCAGAAAAAAGTTCTGCAAAGTCGCAATTATAATAATGCAGAAACAGAAATTGGTTGTTTTTTAGTCGTTTCAATTCATCATCATTCTCCATAAACTGTTCGCAGTATGATTTCATAAAATCAAATTTGTTTTTATCAAACTCATTAAAACAAATATTAATCTTACATTCTTTCTTGAAAATATTGCCTGCTTGTTTCTTTACTTGTTGAAGTATCCGGATAGGCGTGCCAGCAACACCGTTAATATCTTGTCCGGTTCCCGCAAAAAAATCGAATATCCACAATTCTTTGCCATAAGGAGTCATGACAAAAACAGGCAGCCATTCGCCTATGTAATTTTCGAAGATTCCAAGTTTGGTGATGGTTCCCTCATCAAAAGGGTGATCATGCAAGTTTCTTGTTGCCATAATTCCAGAATCCTTAGTTTCAAACAAACCAAAAAAATATATTGCAAGTTTCTTGTAAGTCAAATTTTTATTTGAAAAAATTATATTTGTTGAAAAGTTCTGTTGGTTGCAATTTGTATTATCTAACGGTGGGATTGCTACTTTTGTTTTTTTAAGAGATGTTCGAAAAAACTCTATCTCAACTCACAGACTATAAGTATCAAAATTCCCCTGCGGTTATGTCTCTGACGGCGTGGCGGGTAGGTGCGCCGCGCTGCGGCGGTATCACGAGGTGAATAAAAATTTTTGCTTGATTTTTTCTAATGTCAGATTAGAATATTGCGAACCACTGAAAAAGCGAATGCTTTGTAGGTGGTGTTTTTTTTGCCTATTTCGGGTAAATCGCAAGTCCGTATTCGTTCTCTTTTGATGCTGTCAGGTTCAGTTTTCCGCAATTTTTCAGTTTTTCCATCACGAAGATGATAAAATTCGTGTCAATTACGCTTTGGACTCTTGAAGGTAACGGATTTTTGTTTATGACGCACTTGAAATATAAGTGTGAGAAATATGAGATAAAATCACATACTTGAATAAAGAATGATTCGGCGTTGTTCGGAATTACATCGGAAAAGTTCTCAGGCACATCATTCATGCAGATGGCTCGTGCGGTTTTTCTCATCGGAGCAATGCGTCCTTTGTCTGTTATGATAAGATAATTCCATTTGCTGTTGCTTGAATTTCTCCCTGTGTCCAGCCGTAGTCGCGATAAGGATTTTTATCAGTCAGAAAATTCTTTGTATGCATTTCAATAGTGGCATGAAAACCGAATTTTTCTTTGAGATATGCTCGGCAGCTTTTCATGGCATTGTAATTTTTCTGCCATTTTCCTGCTTTAGTACAGATGCTGGTCAATACAAAATCCTGACTTGAGTAACTGATTAGTCCGTCATCACCTGTTTCGTCAAAGTATGCAACAACTGTTTCCATATTTAATGATCCGGATAAAATTTTTAACGGTATAATTATCATAATATTTCAAATATAATCAAGAAAATTTGATTAATAATTCCATTATTTTGATTCTGTCTTGCAAGAATGATTCTGGGTGATCAAAATTCCCCTGCGGTTATTGTCGCTGACGGCGGGACGTTTGTTGAGTCGGAGAATGAGGAAATGCGACTGGTGATTGCGTTGCAATGTCACAAAAAGACGACAACTTTTAATTTAAAATCAAAATTTATTGATAAATTCTAAAATTTAATCATAATAAAAATGTTAAAAATTTGTTTTTTGTGTTTGGATATGGAAAACGAGATAGTAATTCACAATGAGAACGATTTGCGGTCAAAAATCTACACGATTCGCGGAATGCGCGTAATGCTCGACTTTGATCTGGCTGAAATATATGGGTATGAAACCAAAAATTTCAACAGACAAGTCAGGAATAATATTGAGAAATTTGATGAAGATTTTATGTTCCAGCTCAATGAATACGAGTTTTCATTTTTGAGGTGCAAAAATTTCACCTCAAAAACTGAAACAAGAGGCGGTCGTCAGTATTTTCCCTACGCTTTCACAGAGCAGGGAATCTATATGTTGATGACCGTTTTACGCGGTGAGCTGGCTATTAAACAGAGCAAAATTTTGATCCGTCTTTTTAAAACAATGAAGGATTTCATAATTGAAAGAGAAAACCTTATCGGCTCGGATGAAGTCGCAAGACTCGCGATTCAGACTTCGCAAAATACAAAAGATATCGCTGAAATTAAAGAAAACACTGTTACAAGAGCTGAATTTTCCAAGTTTATTCAGGATATAAGCACTGCTGAAATAAAAAAAGATTTTCTGTTTCTGAACGGAAAATCAGTCGAAGCAGACCTTGCTTATCAGCAGATTTATGCCGAAGCAAAAGAAACGATTTTTGTGATTGACAATTATATCAGTTTAAAAACGCTCGTACTCCTGAAAGCAGCGAGAAAAGATGTAAAAATCTTGATATTTTCAGACAATATCCGTCATGGTCTGCACAAGAAGGAACTCGATGATTTTATTAATGAATATCCGCACATTGTAATTTCTTTCAAAAAGACAGACGGCATTTTGCATGACCGATACATCATTCTCGATTTCGGCACTGAAAATGAAAAAATCTACCACTGTGGTGCTTCATCGAAAGATGCCGGGAACAAAGTCTGTTCTATTTCTACAACAGCAGACAATGCAATTTATAAACCGCTGATTGAAGATCTGTTGACTAATCCGGAACTTGTTTTGTAAGGGAAACATATCTTGAGCACATGGAAAACTTGCTTAATTTTATTATTTTAATTTTATATAAAAACGGTTTGGAATAATCAAAATTCCCCTGCGGTTATTGTCACTGACGGCGGGGCGTTTGTTGAGTCGGAGAATGATGAAATGCGTTAAGAAGGCGCAATTATAAAACTGAAAAATATCATATTGTAAAACTTGAATACAATATTTTTCTAATTACAATGCTAAAGAACTTTTTTGATGTGACCGACAATGGATAAGATGAAAATTGTAAAAACTAAAGAAAATTTTGATAAAAACAAGAGTCGTTCCGTCATGTCAATTTTATGCAATAAAATAAGCATATTAACTGCCAACGCTTTGGATTTTACCAATATAAAACTTTGGCATTTCCTAATTATTGACTTTGGAATTTCCTAAACTATAATGACTTGCAACTGTTGACGGAGGAGTCATGATAGAAAGAAAAGCTGAAGCTACTTTGAAACGCCTGGCGTTGCAGTTCCCGGTAGTTGCTGTTACGGGACCAAGACAGAGTGGAAAGACTACTTTGGCAAAAATGGTTTTTCCTGAAAAGAAATATGTCTCTTTTGATGATAAAAACTTGCGTGAAATGGCAAAATCGGCTCCGAGTGATTTTCTGCTCGCATTTCCTGACGGCGCGGTCTTTGACGAGGCTCAGAAAGTGCCTGAAATTTTCGATGCGATAAAACTTGCTGTCGATTCGGGCGGTTATTCACCAGGAAAGTTCATTCTTACAGGTTCAAGCCAGTTCCGTCTGAAAGAAAATATCGCTGAAAGTCTGGCTGGCAGAGCCGGAATTTTGAACCTTCTTCCGTTTTCAATCAGCGAACTTAAAAATGCCGGAAAGCTTGGAAACACAGCATATCACACAATGTTTAAAGGATTTTATCCGCCGCTTTACGATGATACGAAGTACTTTTTGCCGGAAGATTGGCTTGAAAGTTACATCGACACATATCTTGATATGGATGTTAAGGATTGGATAAACCCTTCAAACATTTCCGTTTTCCGGAAATTTATCTGCTTTTGCGCGATTTACAGCGGCCAAATGCTTAACATGGAGAGCTTTTCGAGAGAACTTGGAGTTTCAGCGGTTACTGTTAAAAACTGGCTTTCCATACTTGAGGCTTCATACATAATCCATTTTGTTTATCCGGACACCAACAATCTTGGAAGAACTCTCGTAAAAACCCCGAAAATATATTTTGTTGATCCAGGATTAATGTGCCGTTTGCTGCGGATAAACAACACAGAAGAGATGATTTTGAGCCGTTATAAAGGTGCTGTCGTTGAAACCGCAGCCGTTTCCGAACTTCTTAAAAGTTGTTTCAATGAAGGCAAAAAAGCCGGACTCACATATTTCCGTGATAAAAACGGTTTCGAGGTCGATTTTATAGCTGATTGGAAACATAGTTGCGCGATAGAGGTCAAGAGTGAAAGTTTTTCTGAAAACAAACTCTCCGCTAATGTAAAAAAATATGTCGGAATGCGTGGTGACGGAACCACCGGAACTGTTTTTTATCTCGGCGATGTTTCGTGCAGTATCGCCGGAGTAGAATATGTATCGTGGCGCGACTGGGGAGATTTTTACAACAAATTTGCCTGAACACAGAGAATGAGGAAATGCGAGTGGTGATTGCGGAAAAACTTATTTTGTTGTCATTTTTCGCGGTTACAGATCTTCCAGCGCCTTCTTTTCCTTCTCTTCGACTGTTTTGACGGCGTCGTTGAGTTTCTGTTCCGCTTCCTGCTTCATTTCGATCATTTTCTGCGCTTCAGTCGCGGGTGTCGGCGGCTGTTTCCCGCATGAGGAGAGAAGAAGCGATAACACAAGGGCGAAAATCGCGATAGTTGATGATCTTTTCATTTTTGCCTCCTGTTACAGATATTTTACTGTTGCTTCCAGCGGTTTCTTTTCGGTGTGTCTGGGCGATGGTTCCGCATCCGTAGCCGCATAGCCGAGATCCATGAAAAGGACCGATCTTTCGTTTGCCGGGAGGTTAAACGCCTTTTCGAGCGCGGTGTTTCCGAACATGTTGCACCAGGTCGTGCCGAGCCCGAGTTCAGCCGCCTGAAGCATGATGTGGGTCGCTACGATGCTGACATCCTCGATCCCGGCGTGGATCCCTTCCTCATTCGGGTTTTTCCAGTCCTCGTCGGTGTTGTAGGTGAAAATGAGAACTGTCGGCGCGTTGTAGCGGCACGGAGTCAAAGTGTCGAGTTTTGCGAGTTTTTCAGCGTCCTCGATGACATAAATCCTCTGCGGCTGCTGGTTTTTAGCGGTCGGAGCGATGTTTCCCGCTTCGAGGATCCTGTCGAGGATCTCCTTTTCAACTTTTTTGTCCGAATAACTCCTGACAGAGTAACGTTTTTTCGCAAGTTCGATGAAATCCATGTTGCCTCCTTAGTTGTATATTATTTCCGCGCCGAATGGTTCAAGTGTGATCTCGATTTTGTTTTTCGCTTCTATCTCCTCTTCTGAAAAGAGCGTTCCGAGCTTGCCGCTCAGTTTCAGTTCCGACAAGTCGAGCTTTATCTTTTCCGCTTCTTCGCCGTTGTTGAAGAGGGCGATCACTGTATCCTCTCCATGGATCATGGCGAAAGCGTAGATGTTTTCCGAAACAGCGAGGTTTTTCCTCGTTCCGTGCATGAGGGCGGGGTGGTTTTTGCGGAAATTTCCGAGGATCTGAGTGTGCGCAAGGTTTTCCTTCTGGTTTTCGCTCAGATCGTCGCCGAAAATAGCCATCCTTCTGTTGTCGGGGTCGTTCGCGCCCGGCATTCCGAACTCGTCTCCCTGATAGATTATCGGGATCCCCGGATGGGTGAACATGAACGTCAGAGCGTTGCGCATCTTTTTGAAAGGAAGCTCGTCTTCAGGGAGTTCCGGAGAGTTTTCCCACACTTTCTGGTCAGCTTCCGCGCCGCCCTGCGACGAAACGCCGTCAAAATCCTTGTTCGCAAGGCTGAGAGCCCTCGCCACATCGTGGTTCCCTATGAAATTGCCCATGATCGAGCCTTTGTAAAAGTCGTTCTGATAACGGTAGTCGTTGGTCTCGAGGAATTTGGAGAAAGTCTCGAGATCCTCGCTCTGAAGCAGGAATGTCCGCACGATGTGGTGGTAAAGCGGGAAGTCGAACTGCCCGTCGAGCTTGTTTTCGCCGAGGTAATATCCGATCTCGTCCCAGCCCATATCCCCTGTGAAAGTCTCTCCGATCATGTAGAAAAGGATACCAGTGGTCGTGACTTTGCGCTGAATCGCCGTTTTCAGAGTCGTCGTGAAGTCGAGTTCCATGAGCCTTATCGCGTCAAGACGCAGTCCGTCGATATCAAACTCCTGAATGAGCCAGATCAGGTGGTTGATGACAGCTTCCATCGCCTCGTCGTTGCGGTAGTTTATATCGGCGAGATAGTCGGTGAACCAGCAGTCTATCGGTCTTTCCCAGCCGCATGAGTATCCTCCGTTCGAATTTGCCGGAAGGCCGTCTGAAGCCATATTGAACCAACCGCGGTTCTTGTAAGTTTTCCAGAGGTATGAATCGGTGTGGACGTGGTTTGGCACGAAGTCGAACATCACTCTGATCCCTTTTTTATGCGCCTTCTGAATGAGCTCATGCAGTTTTTCCTCGCTTCCGAAGTGCTTTTCGATAGGCGAATCGAGCCCCGGGATGTGAAGTTCGTTCGTCCAGCCCGTAGCTGTCGGCCAGTATGAGTGGTAAGCCGCGTAGTAACGGCTGTCTCCACCCATTCCCTTGCCGGGATTTTCGGTATTCGCGACAGGAGAACTTATCCAGAGGACGTTCACCCCCATGTCGGAAAAGTAGTTGTCGTCGATCCTGTCGATGATCCCCTGAAAGTCGCCGCCCTGCCAGTTCGCCTTTTCGTCGATATCGGGAAGGGGAGAGTCGTTGCTTTTGTCGCCGTTGCTGAAGCGGTCGGTCATAAGCTGATACATGAAGGCATTCTTCCATTCAAACGGGGTTTCCTCGATCCAGACCGGCACCGTGAGAACTTCCGCAGCGAAGCCGTCGGTATCGAAGATCCTGAAAAACCAGGTGAATTTGCCGTGATCTTTAGCATCATAATCTATTGAAATTATTCCTGTTTTTTTGTCGAAAGAATAGTCTGCCGCTTCTCTTCCGAGCAATATCTCCGATTTTTTGAAGTCGGGGTTTTTCCCCGAGATCCCGGCTGTGAACTTGATCTGGAACTTTATGTTTTTTCCCGAAATTTCAGGCCGCCCCGCAAGTTCTATTTTGGGATAGCGGCAATCTTTCACCTCGAGTTTGCTGTAGCGGATATCCTTGTCGAACATCGTGAGCGGATTAGCCGGATCGAGGAAGGCTTTCGAAGTTTTTTTCGAGAAGAAAATGTATGGGTAGTTGCCCGGAGCGAGAAAAAGTTCCGCGCTCCACACGCCGTCCTTGTAGGTCATCGGGGTCGAAAGCGACCAGTTGTTGAAAGAACTTTTGATGTATAGATCGTCTTCTGCCCGCCCTGTCACGGAGACTGTCTTTCCGGCGCAGTAGTTGGCTTTCTCTTCGCCTCCGCATGATGCGACTGACAGCAGTAAAGCCAGTAAGATCAGCACGACAGCGAATTTTACATCGTTGAAAGGAATACGTGTATCGTCCAAGTGTTTTCTCCTTCATGCGGTTTCAGATTGACACCGGCCTGTGCCGTTATCGAGCCTATCGGCGAAGCGTAGAGCAGGCCTCCTCCAGAAGAGTAGCGGAAAAGCTCGCCGTCACCTACGTGAGTCGCTTCCTCCCAGAGGTTTCCGATGTCGCAGAACCCGACTAAATAAAGGTCAGTTACTATTTTGACCCTGAATTCGTTGCGCAGATACATGTAAAATTTGCCTTCAGCCATCTCTCCTTTCATGTCTATTGGCAGCAGCTCGTTCGTGTAAAATCCTCGCATCGTAGTGTTGCCGCCGAGTTTCAGGACATCGTCTGAAGAAAGTTCGCCCGAATGCGGCAGCAGAAACGCAGAAGCTAAAAACGAATGGAATATAAGCCTGTCGGTTGATTCAATATCGCCTGCAAAATTTGTTTTGTAGTGAAGCGGAATATAGATCGCAAGGTTGCCTTCGAAGAGCGAATACTGGTTCGTGTCGCCGGCTACAGAGGAAGTGTTCTGGTATCTGAGGGAAAGTTTCCACCCTTTTGTCGGGAAGAAAAGAGAGTCTCGGAAGTCGATGTATCCTCTGATTTCGGGCGAAATGACAAGCCTCTGCAGAATCTCGTAGCTGACATCGCCGCCATCTGCAACCTCATAGTCTTTCTCGTAACGGTATGCGACTTCTACTCCTGTGGAAATGAAGTAGCGGTTGCTGAAACGCCGGAAAATACTGAAGTATAGACCGTTTTTGTCGATCATGTAGGGAAGGCCGCCGTTGCTTCGAATGTCGTGGACATGGAATGCGTCTATTTGGGCAGAAAGCGGAACCTTCGGGATGTATGTATCCTGAAAAAGGAATGTGAGATTGACTTTTCTTTCGGTCTGCTGCCAGTCTGTGAAGTCTTCCGAGTAGTATTTTTTGAAGCGTTCATTCATGAAAAGTTCGATTTTTTTTGAAACTTTGAGACTTATTTTTGACGAAACACCAGATTTTGCCATATTCTTCCACTCGAACGTGCCAATAGCCCTGACACCTTCATCTGTGCTGATTCCGACACTGGGTGAGATCCTGAAACGCTCCGACTCGCTTACCGTCACGACAAGGTCTTTCTCTTCGTTGGGAAACTCCGGGTCGATGAAGTCGATGTCGACTGATTGGAAAATGCCGGTCTGAAGCATGTTCCTGCGGCTGTACTGAAATGAATCGCCGTCAAGAACATCGCCTGGATCGATTCTCAGAATATGGCGCACGACCCATGTTGTCGTGAGATAGTTTCCGGCAATGACTACCTCGGTGATTTTGACTTTGAAGAGATATTCGACATTGAAGGTTATATATACCTTGTCACCCTTATATCTTTCTGCGTGGGTAACAAGGTGAAAGATATAGCCTTCATCGGTTAGAAAATCGGCTATGCGCTTCTGGTAAGCCTGAACAATTCTCTCGTTGAAAGGAACGGGCTTCGGCAGCTTTATTTTCTTTTTCATAGCCTTGTCGAGCTTTTCATCTCCTGAAAACGCTTCTACGCCTGAAAGGAAGTACTGCGTGTTTTCGGTAACATCGATATTAAGTGAAAGCTTACCGTCCTTGTCAACAATCTGTGCGTTTCCGACTTTCACATCGGCATATCCGTCGTTCTGGTAGATTTTTTCGGTCATCTCTCTGATTTCTTCGAGGTATGCCTTCGGAATGGCATGCGGGGAATCAGGTTTTACTATTTTATCCTTTTTGCTGTCCTTGAGGGTCCTTTCCCTTTTTCCGTCAGAATCGATATAACCGCCGCCGGTGGTAGCTCTGTTTATCATGATTCGCGGAAAGTTCTCCTCGTCGATTCTGTCCTCGATGAAGTCGGAAAGCCTGTCTGTAACGATTTTTCTGTTTTTCTCGCTGCTGCTGTTGAGTATTACCTCGTTGATGAAGCGCCGCTCGTTTTCCTTTATTTTCACATTGATAGTACTGAAGTCCTCGCCCGAAATGCTTTTTTCAAGGATTTCAGCTTTGATTCCGGCATCATGGAAACCGTAAGCCTGATAAAGTATTTCGAGCTTTTTCTGTATTCCGGCGGTGTCGAAGTGATAGTTCGGAACCTCTTTTATGACTTTTGTTATGGTGTCGGGTGAGAACCAGTAGGCCCCTTCGACATTTATCGAGAAATGGCTTCCCTTGCTGACTGTCAGAGCGACTGTTCCGTTTTTACGCTTATCGGATGAAACAGAGATGTTGAGATAACCTTCCTCTTTGTATCTGTCGGTTATGAAGTATTCGATTTCCGTAATGTTTTTGTCGGTGTAAGGACGACCTTTGAAAGCCGCTTCGAGGTCGAATTTAAGTTTTTTGAACTCTGTTTTGTTGAAAGTGCCTTTGAGAGAAAATTTTTTAATCTTTTCCTGAGGACCTTCTTTGACATCGATGGTCATTTTGATTGTAGTCTGGGAGATTCTTTCGGTTGCGATGTTCACGAGAACCGAAAAATAACCGTTCTCGCGGTAATAGTAGATGATTTCTTCTCGTATTTTTGTGAGGTTGTCCTCGAAATATAGCGAGTTAAGCCCGATACCCGAAGCGAGTTTGAGTTCTCTGTCAGTAATATGGTAGTTTCCTTTGATTTTTATCTTCTCGATGATGAGCTGAGGGCGTGCCGAAATTTTGATTTTGACTCTGTCTTTGCCCGATTTTTCGGAGTAGACATCAATTTTTTCGAACTTTTTGGAAGCGTAGAGTAGTTTGACTGTTCTCCTGATTTTTTTGATTGACAAAGGCTCGTTTTCCTTGATTTTTATAAGCCTTGCGAAGTCAGAGTATTTGAGCGGACTGTCCCAGATTACTTCTTCGACGATATCGGTACAGTAAAGTATCGAAGTCATGAAAATCAGAAAAACAAATGTGAGAATACGAAACTTGCTCAAACGGTTACCAGTAGAAAATCATTAAAACTCTATCTTTCTTTTTGCCGGATCTTCGTTACGCCTGAAAAAAATGAAGGTATGTCCGATAGAACCGCAGCATTCGCATTTAAGCTTTTCAACTATCTCCGCGGCAATTTCTTTTTTCTCGTCAATGTAGTCGATGAATTTGATTTTTATCAGTTCGTGAGCTTTCAGGGCTTCGTCAATCTGCGTTTCTACCTGATCTGTATAGCCGTTTCTTCCGATGAGAACGACAGGATTAAGCGTGTGTGCAAGGCCGCGCAGGTATTTTTTCTCTTTTCCGCTAAGTTTTTCCATCTAAATCTCCTTGTAACTTTCCTTTAGTTTCTTGAAATCGGCCGAATCCATGAACCTTTCGAGGATAACGGCCGCCGCGGTCGAATCTATCACGCCTGAGCGCTTTTTTTCGCGGTAGTTTTTCGCTGTTATGTTCTTGATTTCCAAAGCCTCTTTCGAAGAGAGGAATTCGTCCACTCCGAAGAAAGGGACATTTTCGTAAATTTCTTTCAGTCTCCGCTCGAAACCTCTGATTACCGGCATAAATGAGCCTTCAACACCGTTGCTCTGAATCGGATGGCCTATTGCGAATGCGGCGATATCGAAATCAAGCATTGCAGAAAGTCTTTCCAAGTCGTCCTTAATCGAATCCTTTCTTTGCAAAGTGCCGATTATTACAGGAAAATTCCATGTTGGGTCGGTTACCGCGACTCCAACGAACTTCATTCCGATGTCGAGAGAGACCACACGTTTAATCATTTTTCTTCTCTGAAAGCGATGCAAGCTGCTCCAGCACGATTTCCTTGATTATGCTTCTTGCGTTCTTTTCGAGCCATGCCGAAACCTCGGCTTTTATGGCATCGGTGTCTGCTGCATTTGCTGACGGCGCACCGGAAACGTTGTTTATGTGGCTTTCGGCAGTTTCTATTACGGTTTCCAGCGTTTTTTCACCGGGATCGTATTCCTCCTCTTTTTCAGTTTCCTTCTCGAGAGAAAGCGAGTTTACAAAACTGTCAATATCACTCTTTTCGCCAGACATACTGTCAAATGAAGGGGGGGCGAAAGAAGTTCCCTGCCTGCTTTCAACAGTCTCTTCCTTTGGAAGCTCTGTTTCTGACAAGCTGCTGTTTTCTTTGGTTTCTGAGGATTCGTCGCTTTTCTTGCCGAATAGATCGTTTGGTTTCGTTATATCTCCGAAGAGATCTTCCAGTTCTTCAGATTTTTCGCTTTCTCCGAAAATATCTTTCGGTTCTTTTGATTTTCTGCTCTGTTCACCGAATAGATTGTCCGTTTTCCTTGGGTTTCCGTCGCTGAATAGGTCGTCGCTCTCTTCTTCAAAAAGATTGTCTTCCCCGAAAAACTCTGAGGAAGAAGCATCCAGATCCAATTCTGCCGGATTCTCCTGCGGCTTTTTTGTTTCTGTTACAACAGCGTCTGAAGTCAGTTCAAAAGCTTCTTCTTCGTCTTCAAGGCCTGAAAGGAGTTCGTTTACAGCATCATCCTCTTTCTTTGTATCTTCTTCCTGCTGATCGTTTTGTGTTTTGGGAACGAGCCTGTCGAAAACTGTCAGCAGTTCCGTGCGGTTGAAGTTTCTCGGCAAAGTGGGAATTTCAGGATTTTTCGTATTTGTGGCGAGAAGGAACGGAATTCCGGTTGCTTTCATCATGTGGATTATTCCCTGCGGCAAAAGCGATTCCTCGGCTACTATGAGATTGAATTTTTCATGCTGCAGTTTTTCAAGAAAGTCGTTGAGAGTGTCTTTCAGCATGATACGCCAGTCCGATTCATGCGTGTAATCGAGATACCTTTCGGTGATTACAGGATTCGTTTCCAGAATAAGTGCTGTTCTTGTCATTTTATTCTCCTAAGTTGAATGAAATATTTTCAAGGTGTTTTTTTACGGTTTCCATGTCTTCGGGGAGTGGCGATTTAAACAGAAAATCCTTGCCTGAGAGGGTAAATCCGAGAGTTCCTGCGTGGAGCATCTGCCTTCCTGACGCCGCAAGAAGCTTATTCAGAAGCGCGTCAGGCGATTTACGCAAACCGCCGTAAAGCTCGTCGTTGAGTATCGGGTGTCCGAGACAGTTCATGTGCATTCTGATCTGGTGTGTGCGCCCGGTTTCCAGTGTTATTTTGAGGAGAGAAGCGTATTTGAACTCTTCCGTGACTTCGTAATGCGTGACTGCCTTTCTTCCGTTTTTCACGTCAGAGCTGAATCTCAGGCGGTTGTTAGGATCTCTTCCGTGGAAAGTTTCTATAGTTCCTTTCGGTTCTTTAAGCTTTCCCCATACGATGCAGGTATATTCGCGGACGATGTCGTGGCGGGAGAACTTTTCCTGAAGTTCAGTAAGAGTTTTCTCATTTTTTGCGACGACAAGAAGTCCTGTCGTATCTTTGTCGATGCGGTGGACGAGCCCTGCGCGGAAATTCGGATCATCTTTGGATTTGTCCTGCAGATTCAGATAGCTGACCAAACCGTTGAGCAAAGTGCCTTTCGGATGTCCGTTCCCCGGATGTACCAGAAGTCCCGCAGGTTTGTTGACGATGAGAAAATCGTCGTTTTCGAAAACGATGTCAAGAGGAATGTTTTCAGGCTCTGCCGAAACCTGTTCCGGAGCCTCTGCTTCAAATTCGATGGTGTCGCCTTTCGCGAATTTGGAGAAACTGCACTTCGTGACGATTTTCCCGTTCACGGATAAATTTTCGTTACGGATGTTGCGCTGCACAGAGGCTCTCGAAAGCCCGAGAATTGAGGATACAAGGGCATCCGCCCGCATATTTTCGTCATTCAAAAGTGAAAAAGTTACGCCGCAGCCGCAGATACTCAAAACAATCCCCGCATCAAAAATGGCCATAAATTATGGTTCCTGCGCGAAGAAAAGCAAGTAAATACGTTACGTCATCACGGCGTCACGATCGTCACGTTTCGTCGTTACGTCGTCACTTCGTCACGTCGTCACGAAAAAGAATTTGTTTTTCCCTGTCTTTTCCTTAAAATCGCGCGCCAAGTTGTTTTGAGGGCGCGGAATGACTCAGTTTATCGAGACTTCGCCGGATGCTTTCCCGGTGGTTACTGTTGATTTGTTCAATAAATACGGCAAGTTGATTGTCGAAATGCCGAATTTCAGGGATGCTTCGGCTCTCTTTTCGGCTTTGAGCGCATTCCGGCTCAAAACTCTCCTTTTCGCGCCGCAGTTTCTCCTGCTTGAAAGGAGCGGTGAAGAGGGCGATGCCCAGAAAGCGTATGCCGAAATCGGCTCAAATCCAGATGTGATCGTGACGACGCCGCTCGGCGGAAGGCTTTTCCTCCCTGACAACTCGGCTGAACTCGTCTTTAAAAAGAACTCCTACTACAGGATCTCGGATGTCGCCAGATCGCTTGCAGAACTTGGATACAGGAAAGTCCAGATCGTCCGCGACGCAGGCGAATTTGCTGTGAGAGGCGATATTGTTGATATCGGTGTTTTTATTTCAGGGAAGGGTGTCCGTCTTGAATTTTTCGACGAGGAACTTGAAAACCTTTCGCTTTTCTGGTTTTCGAACCAGAGAAGCGGAAAATCTCTCGACGAAATCACCGTTCCGCAACTTATGTTTCCCGAAATTCTCCGCAAAGATTGGCAGAAAGTGCTTGAGGAAAGGGCGGAGAATCTTTCGACTCAGCAACTTCTTGAAACCGAAGAACTTGTTTCGTCCGGAGCAATGCCTAAGTGGGATATCTTTCCGCTCATCGCGGGAGACGGGACAATTTATTCGCGGTTCAAGGCGAAAACTGTCCGCTTCGAAAAGTTGAAAGCAGAAACTTATGTTGAAGATGACTTTAAAAAAATTGATACGGAAAGGAAAAAAAGAATTGAAGAAGGACACTTTATTCCGTTTGAAATAAAAAGCTGCTTTTCCGGTGAATTGAGAGAGTTCGATATCGAAGTCAGCTCCTTCTTTTCTTCGGCCGAAGTTATAACGAAATTTCCTGTCACGCACAAGGCTGTCCCTCAGAAACTGCAAAACGATCCAACTTTTGTCATCAATAAATTATTTAAGGAAAACGGCGGTTTGGTCATTTTTGTCAAGCCGAATGAAATAGATGTCCTCAAGGAAATCGGCGAAAAAAATGATATCCCGATAGTCGAAATCGACTCGCTTCCGCTGAAACTCGACTACGACAACGTCTTCCTTGTTGACAAAAAAGAGTGGTTTGCTCCTGATGAAATCATCTCTCTGCCCGATTTCGGAACAGCATTTCTTTCGTCTGAAATATTCAAGTTATCTGTTTCAAAAAATAAAAAAAGAGAAATAAAACACGAAGAATATTTTGAAAACAGAATATTTGAACTTAATTCTCTGAAACCTGGCGAATTCGTCGTTCATTACAAGTTTGGAGTCGGAGTTTACGAAGGAACCGTCAGCATGAAGGGGACCGACTGCCTGCAGCTCCGCTACGAGAACGAGGATAAGATCTACATTCCGGTCTACAACATGCACTACGTCTACCGCTACCGCTGGGAAGAGGGTGTTTTTCCGAAAATAAGCTCCATTAGAACGGCTTTGTGGCAGCAGACGATGAACCGTGTCCAGCGCGAAATCGAGAAAGTCGCGGCCGCTATCCTGGAGCTTTACGCGCAGCGAAGTGTCGAAAGAGCCGAGTCGATGAAGGTCGATACTCCGCTTTACTACGAGTTTTTGAGGGATTTTCCTTTCCGTGAGACTCCCGACCAGGCACGCTCGATCCACGAACTTGAGGCAGATCTTGCAGGGCATGAGATCACCGACAGGCTTCTTTGCGGCGATGTCGGTTTCGGAAAGACCGAAGTCGCGATGCGCGGCTGCATGATAGCTGTAGCCAACGGAAAACAGGCGGCAGTCCTTGCTCCGACGACAGTCCTCGCGTTCCAGCATCTGCGCACTTTTCAGGAGCGTTTCGCGAAACTTCCCGTCCGAATCGAAATGCTTTCCCGTCTTTACGATAAATCCAAACAAAAACAGATACTTAACGATTTGGAAAACGGCAGGATAGATATTCTTGTCGGCACTCACAGACTTCTCGGAAAGGATGTTAAATTCCGTGACCTGGGCTTTCTGGTAATTGATGAGGAGCACCGTTTCGGAGTCACCCACAAAGAGCAGATCAAGGAGATGAAGCGTGATGTCGCGACCCTTTCGATGACTGCGACACCGATCCCGAGAACGCTTCAGATGTCGCTTCTCGGCATAAGAAAGTCCTCTTTCATCAAAACTGCGCCGAGCGACAGAAAAAATATCCAGACTTTCGTGCTTGAATACAGCGAGGAGATCATCAAAGACGCGATCCTTGCCGAACTTGCGCGTGACGGCCAGGTTTACTTCGTCCACAACCGCGTAGCGGGGCTTAACGACATAAAACTGAGGCTTACTCAGCTCATTCCGAATCTCAGGATCGCTGTCGCCCACGGCCAGATGGAGCCCGAGCAGCTTGAAAAAGTGATGGTTTCCTTCGTGAACCGCGATTACGACCTTCTTCTCGCAACTTCGCTCATTGAATCGGGAATCGACATCCCGCTTGTCAACACGATCATCATAAACCGCGCCGATATGTTCGGAATGGCGCAGCTTTACCAGCTTAGAGGCAGAGTAGGGCGCTGGAACCGCGAAGCCAAGGCATATCTTTTCGTTCCCAATCTCAACAATCTGACGCAGGAATCGTGCGCCCGCCTTTCGACGATCAAGCGTTTCGACAAGCTCGGTCACGGCTACGATGTCGCGATGGAAGACCTCAACATCCGCGGCGGCGGCAACATTCTCGGCATAAGCCAGTCGGGAAAACTAAAAGGGGTAGGCTACGACATGTATCTCGAGATGCTGAAAGACCGTATCGACGAACTTAAAAACGGAACTCCGCACATCGAAAATGACTTCGAAATTTCGACCGACCTCAACGCCACCATTCCCGAAAGCTATATCGCAGATACCGAAGTAAGAATGGGATTTTACAGGAAAATCGCTGACTTGCGCTCGCTTGACGAACTCGGCTGGGTGCGTGACACGATGACTGAAATGTTCGGCAAGATCCCGCAGGAAACAGAGAATCTGATGAGTTTAACCCGCATAAAGATCCTGGCGATAAAGTGCGGAGCGGCCGCTATTTCAGTAGGGAAAAACGACTTCTCAATAACTCTCGGCGTTTCATTCATCCCGAAAAGCATGGATGCTTTATTCGATTTTCTTGATAAAAACGAAGGCTCGTTCCAAGGAGAAAGCACGATAAAATTCAAAGCTGAAAATATCCAAAGAATTGAAGAAATAATCAGTAAAATCAGTGAATTAAAACAATAATCTGATTTTAGTCCCTTAAACTGTAAAAAAAGGAAGGCCGGAGAAACCGCAACACACAAACGATCCGCTACCGCTGCTTCCTCTCGGACCTGACGGGGTTTGCGGGGCTTGTTGTACGGCACCCGGCCACAATGGCGGAGAGGGTGG
>Ga0310696_10000412_pt1 | contig 69074 bp, 50 predicted proteins | sample AusTroGonzalo_MG_4_FD_203885 | JGI IMG/M metagenome (GOLD analysis project Ga0310696, IMG submission 203885) | Bovine rumen microbial communities from tropical cattle in Woodstock, Queensland, Australia - Gonzalo_02 (v2) (version 2) | ecosystem: Host-associated > Mammals > Digestive system >...
CAGCCCACAGCAGACCGCTCGGCAAACCGAGATCCACCCAGTTCACAGAGGTCGTACCTCCGCCAGGTGTCTCTTGATTGTCAGCATTATCTGGTTTAGGATTGTCTTTTTTGCAGGCGGTCATCAGCATCGCTACAGATACCAGCAGAGAAAATGTTAAAAAGAAAAGTTTCTTCATTATATTATATTTTTGTGGTTAGTATTAAAAATCGTTTGCAAAAATACAAAAATTTCCTTTTGCTTTGCAAGAGGAATCAGATTTTCATTTGGTAGGCTTCGCCTAGACATTTATGTCACTACCCCGCCCTGCGGGCACCCGTTGGAGGCTTCGCCTCCTTTTCCTCTTCGCTCGGCATAGCCAAAACAAGTTTTGTCTCTGCGCTCGCTCATTCGTCAAATCTAAGAGAAGGGGAAATCATTTTGTAGGGACGCAATTTATTGCGTCCGCAAATGATGTATCGGACGCGATGAATCGCGTCCCTACAATTCAACGTATGCATTCGTCCAAAAAATCTCTGTTACCAAGCCCTGATGATGCGTGCGGGGGCAAGGTCAACACGCAGGACGGACGCGATGAATCGCGTCCCTACGTTTGCAGACCTAACGGCCTGCATGCGCCTGCAGGGACGCAGGCGCCTCCGTATGAAAATCGCAAATCTTTTGTCGTTTGCAAAGGAATTGGAATTTTTTGTATGTTTGCAGATTCAAATTGAATTTGAAGCACATATTATTAACCAAAACAAATTATCATGAAAAGATTTTTTCTCTTAGGTATCACCTTGATGGTTTCGGCAGCAATGCTGATGATAGGATGCAAAAAGGACAAACCCCAACCTGACAACAGCAGCAATGGCGGCAACAGCAATACCCCCACCGATATTGCAGCCAATACTTTGGTACTCAATGGCACAACCTACCATTTGAACAGCCGCTATGGCATCGACCCGGAAACCGGACGTAGCTATGCCGATGCCGAGACAGTTGAACTCGATGCCAACGGAGACCCGCTTTACACCATTATCGCTGATGTGGAAGTGAATACCCTGAACAAAAGCTACACTTTCCCGCTTTCCTTAACGGATGACGAAGTTGTCTATTGGGCCATTCACGATTTCAATTGGACTTATGAATTGGGACCCGACCTTGAAAGCGGCACCATGTCAATCAGCCGCACTAACAGCCTTTTTACCTACAAAGTCGATGGCAAAGCTGGTGACCAGACGGTAAAATTCCTCCTCAGCGTTCCCTCCTCAGAATGGGGTGGCGAAAGTAAGTAGATCATCAAAAAAACTAAGAATATGAAAATTAAAAACTTATTTGTCCTGGCCATCGCTTTTGTTGTCATCGCATTAAGCACCTCTTGCAGTTCCCCCACCCCTTCCGACACAGTGAAGTCGTACTATGAGGCTATGAAAGCCGGTGATTTTGAGAAGGCGTGCAAATATACGGACATAGCAGACCAAAGCGACGTAGAGAGCTTTGCCGCCGCACTGAGAGAGTTTGGTTATGAGTTGGTGAGCTATGAAATCATCTCGGAGAAGGTGGCTGAAGACGGACAGAGTGCTACCGTAAACAGCAAGAGCCTTCAAAAAACCGTATTCAATGAGGAGCCTATGGAGGACCTGCATGAGTTTAATTTAACGAAAGAAGACGGCAAGTGGCTGATCAAATCCGAATAAGCAATTGTCCCTTCTTTTAGCGAGGATTGGCCAAGGCCAGAATCAGGCCAAGGGCCACACCCAGCAGGGCAGCAAACAGCACCTGAAGGTTGGGCGGCAGGATGAAGGTGAGGGTATGAGCGGGATACCAGAACAAGGGAATGGTTTTCTTGAACACCACACCCCACTGCACTTCCCAGTTGATGCTACCCAAGAGTTGCTTCATGGGCATGGGTTTGAGCAGACCTGCCACCGTGCCGCCGGTTTGGGCAATATGAATATCGGTACACTTGTGGAAGGTCATCATCACCGGTGCAAAGATGGTATTCATAGCCACACTGACGCAGAAGGCGATGCCCAGCTTACCCCAAGAGAAGGCAGGAGCATTGAACACGTCCATCAGCGAGGCGTAGTCACACGAGGCCACCTTTGACATGAAGAAGGGTGTGCCGGTCTTGAAAATCATCATGGCCATTGCGATAGCCATACCTAAAAATCCCCAAACGATCATGCGGGGCAGCACCCCGAAGCCCTTCTCGGTATATACGCCCTTGCGGATACGCAGGGCCAGCATCTCACCCAAAGTAGCCAGAATGGCAAACTTGAAGAAGGCCATAATGAACGGATGGGCGGCAGTGGCGCGGTTGAACCAATCGAAACAACCCGTAGCGGGAATAAAAAAGGGTATGAGCACCACGATGATGCATAGAATGAGAATCCAATCTTGTTTTTTCATATTTACGATATTGATTTACATTTTTCAGACGGCAAAATTACGGATTATTTTTCACACCGCAATTCAAGAAAAATTAGTATCTTTGCATTTTTGCAAGATAGTAGAAACCAAACATTATTAACCATCTTAAAATCAAAAAAATAACATGAAAAAAATCTTCTTCTTAACCTTGGTGGCCACAGCTATTTTCTTTGGCAGTTGCCATAACAAAAACAACGACAACGCTGCTGAAGAGAACAACGCACCCGCTTCAGACGTGTATTTCACCGAAAACATCACCCCCGAGGGCGTGATGCAGCTCTTTGAATATGTGAAAGACAACGTGAAGGGCAATGTGGGTATCAAGGTACACTTTGGCGAAGACGGCAACACCTACTTTGTGCCCGCCACGATGGTAGAGCCCTTGTGCAAGGCATTGAATGCCACCCTGATTGAGACCAACGTAGCTTACAAGGGTCGCCGCTCACAAACCGACACCCATATTGAGCTGGCCAAAGACCACGGTTTCACCTTCGCCCCTATCGACATTTTGGATGAAGGCGGCGAACTGGAAGTTCCCATCGAAGGCGGCAAGCAGTTCAAGACCGCCTACCTGGGCAAGAACATCGACAAGTATGAAACCATTATCTATTTCACCCACTTCAAAGGTCACGGCCGTTCGGGCTTTGGCGGCTGCATCAAGAACGCCTCTATGGGTATGGCTACCCCAAAAGGTAAAAAAATCATGCATAGCAGCGATTTCCCCGAAGTGGTTCCCAGCAACTGCACCTATTGCAATGCCTGCACCTACGACTGCCCTGTTGACGCCATCACCATCACCGACAATGGTCCGGTAATCGACCGCGAGAAATGCATCGGCTGTGGCAAGTGCATCTCCACCTGTCCTCATGGAGCTATCCAGCCCGCTTCCGACTCGCTGCAGACCCAGCGTTTCCTGGAAGGCCTGGTGGAATACGCCAAAGCCGCTACCCAAAACCGCAACAATATCTACTTCAACGTGGTGATCAACCTGTCGCCCACCTGCGACTGTGGCGGTCATCCCGAAGAGCCCTTCTGCGGCAATATCGGCATCCTGGCTTCTACCGACATCGTAGCCATTGAGGCAGCCGCCCACGACCTCGTGGACAAAGCTACCGACAGCGACGACGCTTTTCTGAAAGTGAACTCAGTGAGCGGTAAATACCAGATTGACTATGCCGAGAAGATGGGTATGGGCAACAAGAAATACAATCTGATTAATATTGACAAGAAATAATATGGAACAAGTAAAATGTCTCATCATAGGCTCGGGTCCTGCCGGCTACACGGCAGGCATCTATGCCTCTCGTGCCGGACTGAAACCCGTGATTATTGAAGGCATGCAACCCGGCGGCCAGCTGACCATCACCAGCGAGGTGGAGAACTTCCCCGGCTATCCCGAAGGACAGTCAGGCCCCAACATCATGGACGACATAAGACAGCAAAGCCTGCGTGCCGGCAGCGACATCAGGCAGGGACTGGTCACCAAGGTGGACTTCTCGCAACGGCCCTTCCACTGCGTGGTGGACGACGAGCATGAGATAGTGGCCGAAACGGTCATCATAGCCACCGGCGCCACTGCCCGCTGGCTGGGACTGGAAAGCGAAGCGCAATACCGAGGCTTCGGCGTGTCGGCCTGCGCCACCTGCGACGGCAACTTCTTCAGGGGACGCACCGTGGCCGTGATCGGCGGCGGCGACACCGCCCTGGAAGAGGCCATGTACCTGTCGAACCTCTGTGAGAAGGTGTATCTCGTACACCGCCGCGACGCCTTCCGTGCCTCACAGGCCATGCAAAACAAAGTAATGCAGAAAAGCAATATCGACATCCAGTGGAACAGCATCCCCGTGGAGGTGCTGGGCGAAAAGAAAGGCTTTGTGAAGAGCGTGACCGGACTGAAAGTGGCCGACACGAAAGACAAGAGTGAAAGAGTGCTGCCCCTTGACGGCATCTTTGTGGCCATTGGCGTCACCCCCGTCACCGAGCTGTTCCAAGGTCAGATAGAACTGGATGCCCAAGGCTATATCATCACCGACAAGGGAGGCCACACCAATGTAGCCGGCGTATTTGCTGCCGGCGACGTGCAAGACCCCCACTACCGTCAGGCCATCACCGCTGCCGCCTCTGGCTGTATTGCCGCGGTGGAAGCCGAACGCTTTCTCAATCAAAACTAAACCCACTATGGCTCAAAACCAAAAACAATTAGAAGAACTTACCAACAAAGACTATGAATACGGCTTTGTCTCCGATATTGATGTGGAAGAATTTCCCAAGGGACTGAACGAAGACATTGTCCGTATGATTTCCAAAAGAAAGAATGAACCCGACTGGCTGTTGGATTTCCGCCTCAAGGCCTTCCGCCACTGGCAGACACTGAAAGAGCCCGACTGGGGACATCTTTCCTTCAAAAGACCCAACTATCAGGATATCATCTACCTGGCTATTCCCAAAAAGAAAAAGCAGCTCGACAGCATGGACGAGGTGGACCCCGAACTGGTAAAGACCTTCAACAAGCTGGGCATCTCATTAGAGGAACAAAAACAGCTGGCGGGAGTAGCCGTGGATGCCGTTATCGACTCGGTGTCGGTGAAGACCACCTTCTCTGAGACACTGGAAAAGGAGGGCATTCTGTTTTGCTCGTTCGGCGAGGCCATCCAGAAATATCCCGATATCGTGAAGAAATATCTGGGCTCGGTAGTACCCGCCACCGACAACTTCTATGCCGCCCTCAACTCGGCGGTGTTCAGCGAGGGCTCGTTCTGCTACATTCCCAAGGGCGTGCGCTGCCCTATTGAGCTGTCCACCTATTTCCGCATCAACGCTGCCAACACCGGCCAGTTTGAGCGCACCCTGCTCATTGCCGACGAAGGCGCTTACGTGAGCTACATGGAAGGCTGCACTGCCCCTCAGCGCGATGAGAACCAGCTACATGCGGCGGTGGTGGAACTGATAGCCCTAAAAGACGCCGAAATCAAGTATTCGACCGTCCAGAACTGGTACCCGGGCGATAAAGACGGCAACGGCGGTATCTACAACCTGGTGACCAAGAGAGGCTTGTGCGAAGAGAACGCCAAGATCTCGTGGACACAAGTAGAGACCGGCTCAGCCATCACCTGGAAGTATCCGGGATGTGTGCTCAGAGGCGACAACTCGGTGGGCGAATTCTACTCGGTGGCTGTCACCAACAACTACCAGCAAGCTGACACCGGCACCAAGATGATACACATCGGCAAAAACACCCGCAGCCTGATTGTCTCCAAAGGCATCTCGGCTGGCAAGAGCCAGAACAGCTACAGAGGACTGGTGAAGGTGAACAAGCAAGCCGAGAACAGCCGCAACTTCTCACAGTGCGACTCTTTGCTGATGGGCGACCAATGTGGCGCACACACCTGGCCCTATATCGACTGTCACAACCAGTCGTCGGTGATGGAACACGAGGCCACCACCTCAAAGATTTCTGACGACCAGCTGTTTTACTGCCAACAACGCGGCATCGACAAAGAAAGCGCCATCAGTCTTATCATCAACGGCTATGCCAAAGATGTGCTTAAGAAACTGCCTATGGAGTTTGCCGTTGAAGCCCAAAAGCTACTCAGCATCAGCCTCGAAGGCAGTATTGGATAAAATGCGTTAATGTGTTAATGTGTTAATGCGAGAATGTGTAAATGTGTTAATAGGAAAGTAAGCTAATAAACAATTAAACTAAACAACAATGAAAAAAGTCATCCACACCGACAACGCACCCAAAGCTGTAGGTCCCTACAGCCAAGCTATTGAAGCTAACGGAATGTTATTCATCTCTGGTCAGATTCCAGTTGACCCCGCCACCGGCAAAATGCCCGAAGGCATTGAGGCCCAGACCGAACAAGTGATGAAAAACATCGAAGCCATCCTGAAGGAAGCTGGCTATACTTTCGAGAATGTCATCAAATCGACCTGCCTGCTGAGCGACATCGCCTACTTCAAACCCATGAACGAGGTGTATGCCAAATATTATACCGTCAATCCTCCCGCAAGAGCCGCTTTCGCCGTGAAAGACCTGCCTCTTGGCGCATTGGTGGAAATTGAAACGATTGCCGTAAAATAATTCAGGCAAAACATTTATAATATACAGCCCGTCTTCTGATGAACTATTTGACCGTTGAGAAACTGTCGAAAAGCATCGGAGAGAAAGAGTTATTCTCCGAGATTACCTTCGGCCTTGAGAAAGGTCAGAAGACGGCATTGATAGCCCGCAACGGTACCGGCAAGAGCACCTTGCTGAATATCATTGCGGGCTATGATGTTCCCGATAGCGGGCAGGTAGTGATCCGCAACGACATCACCGTGTCGTATCTGCCTCAGATGGACCGTTTCGCCGACAGCTATTCGGTATTGGACGCCATCTTCGACGCACAGACCCCCACCATACAGGCCATCAAAGAATATGAGGCCTGCCTTATGCTGTCTGAACAGGAACACAGCAACAACGAGGTACAGCAGCGCCTGCAGAAAGCCATCATGGAGATGGACCGCCTGCACGCATGGGACTTTGAGGCACGGGCCAAAGAGATTCTCTCGCGCTTCGGCATCCATGATATCTTCAAGAACATCAACGAGCTGTCGGGAGGACAACGAAAGAAGGCCGCACTGGCCAAAACCCTCATTGCCGACACCGACTTGCTAATATTAGACGAGCCCACCAACCACCTGGATGTGGAAATGATTGAGTGGCTCGAAAACTACCTCAAGGCCGCCAACGTCACCCTGCTGATGGTGACCCACGACCGCTACTTCCTCGACCAGGTGTGTAACGACATCATCGAGCTCGACCACGGACAGCTATATCACTATCGAGGCAAATACGACTACTTTGTGGAGAAAAAAGCCGAACGGCTGGCCAATGCCGCTGCCGAGAACGAGAAACTGAGGCAGCTATTCCGCAAAGAGTTGGAGTGGGTACACACCTCGCCCCAAGCCCGAACCACCAAAGCCAGAGCCCGTATCAACGCCTTCGAGGAACTGAAAAAAGAGGTGAGCAAGGCTCCCGAGCAAAAACAGGAGGGCTTCAAGGTACGCACCGAGCGCTTGGGCAACAAGATTTTGGAAATCAACAATCTGGACTTCGCCTACCCTGGCAACGTATTGCTGGACGACTTCTCCTACATTTTCAAGAAAGGCGAGAAATGCGGCATTGTGGGTCCTAACGGCACCGGCAAGAGTACCTTCCTCAAGCTGATTATGGGCGAACTGCAAGCCGACGGCGGCAAAATCACCCCCGGACTGACCATCCAGTTTGGCTATTTCTCGCAAGACGGACTGCCCTACTCGGGCAACAAACGCATCATCGACCTGGTGAAAGAGCAGGCAGAGGTGATCCGTATGGACAACGGCAACTATATGGGGGCCTCGCAATTTCTAAACCACTTCGGCTTCAAGTATGAGCAACAATACACCTATTACGAGGACCTTAGCGGTGGCGAGAAACGCAAGCTCCACCTACTCATCACCCTGCTGAAGAACCCCAACTTCCTCATACTGGACGAGCCCACCAACGACTTCGACATCGACACACTGAACCTGCTGGAGGACTTTTTGGATAACTATACCGGTTGCATCCTGATGGTGTCGCACGACCGTTGGTTTATGAACAAGCTGGTGGACCATATCTTTGTGTTTGAGGGACACGGCAAAATAAAGGACTACTACGGCAACTACACCGAGTACCGCATAGAGCGCGACAAAGAGCTGAAACAGCAAAAGCGCATCGCCAAACTCAACACCCCTCCTGCTGAGGAAAACAAAAGCAAGCCCGCCAGGGCCAGCAACCCCAACAAAATGACCTTCAAGGAGCGCAAAGAGTTTGAGACCTTGGAAGTGGAGATTGAACAATTGGAGCAAGAAAAAGCCGAACTCATCGAAAAGATGAACAGCGGCGCCGGCACTCCACAAGAGCTCACCGACTGGAGCCGCCACTATCAGGAAGTGGAATCATCCTTGGACGAGAAGTCCATGCGCTGGCTGGAGCTTTCAGAAAAAGAATAGCTTTCCCACTACCCTATCGTATCCGCAATTTTATCTACATTCATACTACGGGCACTGGCATCGAAAATGTCCTTGTATAGTCCGCCTTGCTGATACACCTCTTTGGGCGAGCCCGACTGTTCGACATGTCCCAACTGGAGTACATAAATCTGCTCTGAATCGATAATCTGGCCTATATTATGGGAAATCACGATGACCGTACGTCCCTGCTTGATAGCGTCGATGCTGTTCTTGATTTGCTCGGTGGCAATAGCGTCCAAGCTGGCGGTGGGCTCGTCGAGAAAGATAATGGGCGGATTTTTCAGGAACATACGGGCAATTGCAATACGCTGTTGCTGGCCGCCACTCAACTGGAGAGCCTGCGAGTTGAACTGCTCGGGCAGCTCCATAATCTGGTCGTAGATATAGGCCTGCTTAGCCGCCTTCACCACCTCCTCGTGGGTGGCCGTAGGCTTCCCGTAACGGATATTCTCCTCGATGGTGCCGCTAAAGATATGGTTTTTCTGCAATACCAAGCCGATATTTTCTCTCAACGCCCTCGTGTCCCACTCCTCCAAAGGCACCCCGTCCAAGGTAATTGTCCCGCTATCGGGCGCATAGAACTTGTCGAGCAGGTTGACGATGGTGCTCTTCCCCGCTCCACTCAGTCCCACCAAAGCGGTGGTCTGTCCCGGAACGATGCGCATCGACAGGTCGCGGATAGCATGGGTACCATTGCTATAAGTAAACTCCACATTCTTCAGGTCGAACTCGCCCTTCACGGTCTCCGGACGATATTTACCGCTAAGCTCCACCTCCTCGTCGGCCTCCAAAATCCCGAAAAAGCCCTCGGCATAAATCAGGGCGTCGTTCAGGTCGTCATAGATGCGGTGAAGCTGGCGTATGGGAGCGCTCACGTTGCTGAACAACAATACATGATACATGATTTTACCTATCGTCATCCCCGGATAATCAATCAGCACCAGATAGGCCGTCAGAATGATAATCAACACGGTGCCAATCTGCTCCATAAAGGTCTTCAGTCCCTCGAAAAGGAAAGAGATTTTGCGGGTCTCCATTTGTTGCTGGGTGGAGCGTATCTGCAGGTCAGCCTGTCTCTTACTCTCCATCGGCTCGCGGTTGAACGACTTGATGACATTGATGCTCTCGATAATATTCATGATGCCGTTGTTCAGTTCTTGATGCGTGCCGAACACATTGCGCCGCCAGCCTTTCAAATGCTTGGCCTGCACGGCAGTAATCAGAAAATAAAGCGGCACAATCACCAAAGCCACCAACCCCACATATACATTGGCGGCAAACATCAACACCAAAGCCAGCACCGCACTGGTAAACAAGGGAAGGATGTCGATAAAGAAATTCTTCACCGTATTGCTCAGGCTCATCACCCCTCGGTCAATACGAGTTTGCAGCTTACCCGGCTCGTTGCCCTCGGCAGAGAAGAACGCCATACGGAAAGTGAGGATGCGGTCAATCACCTTGAACGACAGGTCGCGGCTCACATTGATACGGATTTTCTCGCCAAAGAAACGCTGCCCGAAGGTAAACACCGCTGCCAACAGCTCCTTGCCCAGCAGCACCGTGCTCACTATCAGCAACAGTTTTGTAGCAGCACTCCAAGCAAAGCTCTCCTGATGCAGAAGACCATTGATAGCATCCACCGTCCGGTCGAGCACGATGGCGTTCACCTGGGCCATCAGTGCCCCCACAAAGGTCAGCACCAAGGTCACCAATAGCAGCCACTTATAAGGGAGTACATAGGGTAACAGCTTTTTCAGCAGCCCCAGCACATTCATCTTCGAAACTTCAGTATTCTCTTGTTTCATCGGTCTATCAATTTTCCAGTATTATCTCTTTATTTTCGAGGCACAAAAATACAAATAAAAAAAATCCCCTCGCCACCTTTTCGCTTTCAAAAAACCACTATTTTTGCAAAAGAAAAACTGTCAAATCACATGGGAAGCCAAACTTTATCCCTTTACACCTTAAGCAACTCCCACGGCATGCGTGCGGAAATCACTAATTTCGGTGGACGTGTAGTGTCGCTATATGTGCCAGACAAAGACGGACAATTGAGAGATGTAGTCCTTGGCTTCGAGAACCTCGACGACTACCAACCCGAGAATCACCCCTCTGACTTCGGAGCAGTTATAGGAAGATACGCCAACCGACTGCAAAACGGACAGATAAGCATTGACGGAAAGACTTACCAACTGCCACAGAACGACGGCCAGCACTGCCTGCACGGCGGTCCCGACGGCTGGCAGTACCGTCTGTTTACCGTAGAGGGGGTAAACGACAAGCGCTTGGTGATGAGTCTGGTCAGCGAGGACGGCGACAACGGATTCCCGGGCAACGTGTGCGCCCGCATCACCTACATGCTGACAGATGACAATGCACTGGACATTGAATACGAGGCGGTTACTGATGAGTCCACCGTTATCAACCTCACCAACCACAGCTACTTCAACCTCAATGGCGATGCCTCCACCAACATCCTCAACCACCTACTGACCATCGATGCCGACCGCTATACCCCCATTGACGAGACCCTTATCCCGACAGGCAAACTGGCAGCCGTTGAGGGCACCCCGATGGATTTCAGGCAGGTCAAGCCCATCTGTCGTGATATCTCCGCCAACACTGAGCAACTGCAATACGGGCACGGCTACGACCACAACTGGGTGCTGAACACAAAGGGCGACGACACTCGTCCCTGCGCCCGACTGGAGAGTCCAGAGACGGGCATCGTGATGGAGGTTTTCACCACCGAGCCCGGCATGCAGGTCTATACCGGCAATTTCCTCAACGGCACAGTTGTCGGCAAAGGAGGCGTCAGCTACCAACAACGCAGCGCCGTCTGCCTCGAAACACAAAAATTTCCCGACTCACCCAACCACCACTGGCCAGCGTCCAACGCCTTCCTCCGCCCCGGCGAAACATATCGAAGCCATACGAAATTCAAATTTCAAATTATATAACATCCCTCTGTTGAAAAATATGAGCTAAGAATACCATCGTATCAAAAAATATACTTATCTTTGCAGATTAAATATAATTTAAGAGGTATTATGTATTCGAGCGGAAAAACTGAAAAGCCAAAGAAAGCAAAAAAGGCAACAGGCACTTACAGCAAGTGGATCAAGCCTTTCTGGATTCTTTATGGGTCGGGCATACTCATTTTGGTGCTTCTCTTCACCTTTATCTCGTTGGGATGGCTGGGATTTATGCCCTCGCTGGCGGAACTGGAGAACCCCGAGACCAACCAGGCCACCGAAGTCTATTCGTGTGACGGCGAACTGCTGGGCAAATACTATTTTGAGAACCGCTCGAACTGCAAATTCGAAGAGATTTCGCCTTCTTTGGTGAATGCGCTGATAGCTACCGAGGACGCCCGTTTTTACAAGCATTCAGGTATCGACCTAAGGGCCTTGTTCCGCGTGGGCTTCGGTCTGATGACCTCCAGCCACAAGGGCGGTGGCAGTACCATCACCCAACAGCTGGCCAAGAACCTGTTTCCCCGTGACCCCAACGCCAGCAAAGCCAAGCTGGTGCTGACCAAGTTCAAGGAATGGGTGGTGGCCGTAAAACTGGAACACGAGTTCTCGAAGAACGAAATCATGGCCCTGTATTTCAACACTGTGGATTTCGGCAACAACTCAATGGGTATTAAGTCAGCCGCCAAAACTTATTTCAACAAGGCCCCTATAGAGCTGAACACCGAAGAGTCGGCCCTGCTGGTAGGCATGCTGAAAGCACCCACCAAATACAGCCCCACACGTCATCCCAACGCCGCCAAAGAGCGTAGAAATACCGTGCTGGCCCAGATGAATAAGTATGACTTTCTGACCGACACCGAGTGCGACTCGCTACAGCAACTGCCAATAGACATGTCGAACTTCTCGGTGCAAGACCACACCGCCGGTAGCGCCACCTACTTCCGCGAATACTTACGTCTGTATATGAACGAGTGGTGCAAGAACAACCCCAAGCCAGACGGCTCGCATTACGACATCTACAGCGACGGTCTGCGCATCTACACCACCATCGACTCAAGAATGCAAAAACATGCCGAAGAAGCCGTGTATGAGCATGTGTGCCAGTACCTGCAACCCATGTTCTTCGACCATTGGAAAGGCCGTGAGAACGCTCCTTTCGCCAACCTGAGCAAGGAGGAGACCGAGCGCATTCTGAACCAGGCGGTGCGTCGCTCCGAACGCTACCAGCGCATGAAAGATGCCGGTGCCTCGGATGAGGAAATCAAGAAGGCTTTCAACACCAAGGTAAAAATGAAAGTGTTCTCGTGGAACGGCATGAAAGATACCGTGATGACCCCTATGGACTCGATACGTTACTACAAGTCGTTCCTCCACTGCGGACTGATGGCCGTGGATGTAAACAGCGGCCATGTGAAGGCCTACGTAGGCGGCACCAACTACAAGTACTTCCAGTACGACCACGTAAAACTGTCGCGCCGTCAGGTAGGTTCTACCTTCAAACCATACGTCTATACTGTGGCCATGTCCACCGGCGACTACTCGCCCTGTACTTTGGTGCCCAACATTCCCGTGACCATCCATCTACCCGACGGACGCACTTGGACACCCCGCAACTCGGGCAACTACAAAGAAGGTCAGATGATGCCCTTGAGAGAAGCCCTTGCCCAGTCGCTGAACCAGGTGTCTGCCTACATCATGAAGCAATATGGTCCCGATGCCGTCATCGAGCTGGTGCGCCGCATGGGTATGACCTCCGACATTCCCGCCGTCCCCGCCATTTGTCTGGGAGCCTGCGAGTTGTCGCTCTACGAGCAGGTGGGCGCCATCAACTGCTTCCCCAACCAGGGAGTGTATGTCGAGCCTACTTTCATCACTAAGATATGTGACAAAGAAGGTAATGTTATTTTCACCTACGTACCCAAGACCAACGAGGCCATCGACCAGGTGACCGCCTTCAAGACAGTCAGACTGATGCAGGGAGTGGTGGACTTCGGTACCGGCCGCCGTTTGAGAGGACAATACCAGTTGTCGTTCCCCTTGGGAGGCAAAACCGGCACCACCGACAACCAGTCGGACGGCTGGTTTGTGGGTTACACCCCCATGCTGACCTGCGGCGTCTGGGTAGGCTGTGAAGACCGTGCTGCCCATTTCCGTTCCACCGCCTTGGGACAGGGAGCTAGAACCGCACTTCCCGTGTTCGGCCTCTTCATGCAGAAATGCTACAATGACCCCGAACTGCCCTACAAGAGAATAGCCGAAACGCAAGGCAATGGCTATAGTTTCATCGTACCGGAAGCCTTCAGAGGCGACCCTGCCACTGGCTGCGAGGATGCTGCCACCCAAGAAAAACGCAAGCAGATCAGCTTCGACTAACCCCCTCCGATGAAAGCGCTCACCCTCTTCGGCATACCCGCCATCTATATCTTCATCCCCATCGCCCTAATACTGCCTAGAGTGCCGGTGATAGGCAAGTTCTTCAACATCATCAACACCGCTATTCACGAGTTCGGCCACGCTATCGTGGCGCTCATCATGCAGGGAAAGGTTCACAAGATAGAGTTGATGCGCGACACCTCGGGCAGCACCGTCACCCAATGCCCTACCCTGGTAGGCAACATCCTGGTATCGCTGGCCGGTTATCCCTTCGCCGCCTTTGCAGGCTGGTTTCTGTGCTATCTCAACGAGGTGGGCTACCAACAGGGACTCATCCTGGGACTGTCGCTATTAATGGTGGTAATGCTGATTTTCTGGATTAGAAACTGGTATGGACTGATATGGATTGTTCTGTTTTGCGCCCTCAATGGCTGGCTGATTTACAACGGCAACACACAATATATAAATATAGCCGCCCTGTTCTATGCCACGGTGGTGATGATAGAGGCCATATCCTCGTCGGTCATCCTGTTCTTCCTCTGTATCAAGGACAACAACGCTGCTGGCGACGCCACCAACCTGGCAAAATTCACCCATATCCCTGCATTTATTTGGGCACTACTCTTCCTGGCATTTTCATGCTGGATGGGGTTTAAATGCGTGATTTTTTTCCTGTAGCACACATTTTCTGAAATAAAATATGTATTTTTGCACATAAAAGAACGATTATACACCAAGATGTTATTATCAATACTTCTTTTCTTAGCATCAATCCCACTGTTGGCGGAACCACCGGCGGGGGATACGCTTTTGAGGCAGGAGATACTGAAAACGGAGCGTTTGGCGAACATGCACACGGCCCGTGCTGGGCACAACATTTTCTACGCTGACAAAGAACTGACGGTAGTGGGCGGACACACCGCAGGCTTTGTGCTCACCTCCACCGCTGAATATTATATCGACAACCAGTGGCATCAAATACCCACCGTATATCCCCACGATAACGGCTTATCAGTAGTACTTGGCGACGGCCATCGGGTGCTTTTGGCTGGAGGACACGAAAAAAACCTGGGCATAGGCCAGCGATACGAAGCGGAGATGTACAACGCCACGTCACATACCTTCGAGGGCTTCGGCTGCTTGGACCACAACAGGGCTTTCGCCCAAGGGGTGGAACTGGACAACGGACAAGTACTCATCAGTGGCAACCATAAGGGAAACGACGCCCTCGAAATGTTTGATGGAAAGAAAAACTTCAGCCACACAAAAGAAGTAAGCACTTGGCACAGTGCACCCTACGTGCTGCCTACAGCCGAGGACAACGCCATCGTATTCGGGTGCGTCTGGAGAAACCAGCAGTTCGAACCCTGCGACACTGTTGAGCAACTGAAAGGAGAAAACTTCCGTGCTCCTTTGCTGAAAGAATGGATGCCCTTGCCATACTGCCAGTACAGCCATGCGCAGGCGGCCTTCATCGGCAACAAAGCCAAAGGTGATTACACCTACCTTTTGGCCGCCACAAACATCAGAGGAGAGGTTGCGTTTATCCATATTCACGATACGGTCTTTTCGCTATTGCCCACCTCTTGTCCCATTCCCACAACAATAAAGTGGGGACAGATAAAATATCAAAGCACCTCAGTCGCCGACACGCAAGCCCGTCGTGCCTATTTGGTGGGCACCGACACTACCGGAAGAGTTTATGTCGTTGCCGTAGAGTACGACCAACATCCGGCTCCCGTCACGCTTTACTATACCGACCCCCTACCTGAATTCGGTAACACTACGCCCATCCTTTCTCCTGACGGCGACCTCATCGTCACCGGAGGCATCATCGACGACAACTTCTCGCCCCTTGCCTCAGTGTGGCTGCTACACACAGGCAATAACAATTCAACTGCAACCACCTCCACCAGTTCAAAACACCTATGGTGGTGGCTGCTTGGCGGACTGCTCGTTATATTGGGAGCAACAGTTGTTGTAAGATTCCGAAAGAGCAAAGAAATCATTCCAATAGTCTCCGATAATTCTGAAGAGCCTAAAAAAACAGAACCTTTAGAAGCCCTCCCCGCCGACAACAGTTGCAAAGAGCTGATGAACCGTATCATCCAACTGATGGAAACCGAACACCCCTATCTGAACCCCGAACTAAAGGTGAGCGATATTGCAGATACCCTCGGAGTTCACCGCAACACTGTTTCGGCCTGCATCAACTCACAACAAGGCTGCACCTTCAGCCAGTTTGTCAACAACTACCGTTTGCGGCACGCCCAAAAGCTGTTACTCGAAACCGGCGATATGAAAATCTCGACCGTAGGCATGGAATCTGGTTTCGCCAACGAACGCTCGTTCTTCCGCTCGTTCAAAGCCGCCACAGGACAAACACCCAAAGAGTGGAAAGGCCAACAGAGCAAGGACCTCTAATCCTCAAAGACCGACAAAACACCGAGAAACGACTGACATTTTGCAAAATGTCAGTCGTTTCTTATTTGCCACAGAATCCACAGTGTTAATTTTCGCTAAATTTGCACACTAATTACAAAAGCAACAATTACTCCGTACGCTGCGTCCGCAATTAAAACAACAATAAAATAAAGTATTAACCTAAAATAAAAACGTATCATGAAAAATCTTTTTACAGTAATGATTGCCTTGTGCTGCTTCGCATGGGCACATGCACAAACCCCTATCGCCATGCTGATCCACAACAACAATGCGACCCCCTACTATGGCAGTGATGCCCTGATTGACGCCTACAATGATGCACAAAATGGCGATATCATCAACCTTTCATCCGGCGTCTTCAACAACGTCGAAGTCAGGAAGTCACTCACCATCCGTGGCGCCGGCATGATGACCGACACTACCGCCGGCACCCTTCCCACCATCATCAGCGGCAGCAAAAAAATCCATAACCCCGATACCGGTCTAACCATGACTTTTGAAGGTCTTTATTTTGAAGATGAATTATTTATGGATAATATCTACCATGCCCACTTCAACAAATGCTATATCAACAGATTCGCTTCCCCATTTTATGGTGGCGGAGATATTTATGGTGGCACTTTTACCCATTGCATCATCCGTGAAATCAGGGGTAACTGGCTTACGAACTGCCATTTCTACAATAGTGTGGTTCGTGACATCATGACAGGGAACGGTATCGATTTTGGAGGCAGCGATGGCTCTTCGGTATTCGACCACTGTGTTATTCAGTTAAAAAGAAGCGAAGGAATCAACAAAATCCACTCCACCAACAGTATTTTATTGCTTGAAAATCCTAATGATACCATCACTGTGGCAAACACCTGTGAGAATCATCAGTACTGTATCGGCATCATGGGCTGGAATGACGGATTTTTCGTTCCGGCATCCTATGCAAGCGGCCACAATCTGCACAATTATGTATGGACCTATCAAGTATTTGAAGGCTTCGATCGTGATGTTACTGTCTTTGCTAACTACCATCTTGCCAACAATAGTGGAGCCGACTTATTATTAGGCAGCGACAACACCCAAATCGGCATCTATGGAGGTTCCATGCCTTTCAACCCCTGTATGGCCAATCCTGGCGTAGGTCGTATCACCGTGGGCGGACAAACCAACCAACAGGGACAGCTTCCCATCAATATCCAAATCATCAACCAGTAAATCCAATCCGTTATGAAACGATTGCTATTTTTCATTACCGGATGGCTGCTCTGCGGAGCATTGTCGGCTCAAGACACAACTCACTATGAGTATTGGTTCGACAATGACTATGCGGGCCACCAGAGTTTCACTCTTGTTAACGGCAACACAATGATTGACGCCTCCATGCTGAAAGCCGGTCCCCACGTACTCACACTGTATTGCCAGATTGGCACCTACACCCGCGTGCAGCAGTTCCTTTTTTACCATCATCCAAGTCTTGCCACAGGCGCTTCCTGCCTCTATTGGTTTGACAATGACTTAAACACTACCACCAATATACCCCTGGCCAACGGTTCCCTATTATTGGATGCCTCCATGCTGAGCCCCGGATTACATCAACTCAACTTCACCTACAGCATACACTTTGATGTTCATGTGCAAAGCTTCATGTTCTACAAAATGCCTGAAACCCCGATAGCCACTGCCCTTACCTTCCACTACCGTGTAGATGGCGGAGAGTTCCAAACCGAGACTGTCACCGCCCAAGGTGCATTGGTCACCCTCAACCTTGATATGAATAACCTAGCCGAAGGCACACATACCATCGAGCACTACATCACCAACGGCAACAATAACGTGCTCTCGCCCTTGCAGTCCGACCAGTTTGTGCGCTCTCACATCACCCAGTACTACACGCTGACCCTGCTGGTCAACGATGAGAATATGGGGTACACGATGGGTGGCGGAGTACATGCCGAAGATGAGCTTGTTTCTTTTGAAGCCATCCCTTACAATGGTTATATCTTTGATCACTGGAATGACAACCTTACCACTAATCCTCGTGAGATTATGCTCACCTGCGACACCACTTTCACCGCCTATTTCGATATTGAGGACGGAGTCAGCGACTATGCCTCTGATGGCATCCTGATTTATGCTCACCATGGCAACATCAATGTCAGCTTCGAAACACCCATGCCTGTATGGGTGTACGACATGAGCGGCAAACTGCTAGCCCATCGTCAGGCCGACGGTTCCTCCGCCTATTCCATTCCCCTGCCCACCGGCGTTTACCTGGTAAAAGCGGGAGATAACCATGTAAAGAAAGTAATAGTAACCGAATAAAGAGCCTTTCAACAAAAAGAAATCCCAAGTCGGCAGTTTCCTACCCACTTGGGATTTTTTATTGGCAAACGAGAGGGACGACTTCTACATCATATCGTCCATGTCGTCATATTCTTCATCTTTGTTGTTGGCAGGAACCGAGCGTTGCAGCGAGGCCACCAACGAACCAATCATCTTGGTCAGCTCCATCAACTGATTGCGTGAATATTCAATCTGTTCTTCAGTCATAATATTCAGCTTAGTAGCAAGCTCTGTGTAAACCACACACTCCCTGACCGAACTTTTAGCCATTTTCAGGTAATACACAAATTGGGCTTTGTTGCGGGATGAACCCTCAGCAATGTTCAAAGCGATACTTTGAGCCGATTTGATAAACATGTCGGCAAGGGTTTCTTTCTTGTCGGCTGGAAAAGATGTCACAGTTTCGTGCAACCAGATAGCATAGTCAATTGCTTTCGCATAAATCCTCAAATCCTCAAATCTAAAGAAGCTGATGGTGTTTTCTTGTTCATTCATAATGATTGTTTTTTTAGTAAAATTTAACCCGACAAAGATAGACATATTTTTTTACATACACATCATTTCTGCAAAAAAAATGAAAAAAAACGACAAAAAAAATTTCCTTGCGCCTATTTCGGGATTTTTACGTAACTTTGCAACCAGAAAAAAACAACAACAAATTCATATATCCGACATGAAAAGACATAAAATTTCCTCAAAGCTGATCACGCTTGACATTATCAAGGCTATTTTAGAAGAAAACAAACGACTGGTGCTCTCCGACCAAGCCACCGCTGCCATCGAGAAATGCCGTAATTATCTGGATGAAAAGATGAAAAAAAGCAAGGTACCCGTCTATGGCGTCACCACCGGTTTCGGTTCGCTATGCAATACCAGCATCTCCAGCAAGGACCTCTCCACCCTGCAGCGCAACCTCGTAATGTCTCACGCCTGCGGCTTCGGCGAAGAAGTGCCACAGGAAATTGTCAAAATCATGTTGTTGCTGAAGGTTCAATCGCTGTCGTACGGCCATTCAGGCGCACAACTGGTCACCATCCAGCGACTGATTGACTTCTTCAACAAGGGAGTTTACCCCGTAGTTTACCAGCAAGGCTCGCTGGGAGCTTCTGGCGACTTGGCTCCGCTGGCTCACCTCTGCCTGCCCCTGTTGGGCATGGGCGAGGTGTACTACCGCGGTAAGAAATATCCGTCTGAAGTCATCAACAAGAGATTCGGCTGGGAGCCCATCACTCTCAAATCAAAAGAAGGACTGGCTCTGCTCAACGGCACCCAGTTTATGAGCAGCTATGCCGTTTGGTTGCTGCTGAAGTCAGAGAAGCTCTCGTGGTTGGCCGATATCATCGGAGCCGTATCATTAGAAGCCTTCGACGGTCGTATCGAGCCCTTCAACCTCAACGTTCACCTGGTAAGACCTCACGTGGGACAGATTCTCACCGCCACCCATATCAGCCAGTTGCTTGAAGGCTCTGAGATTATCAAGCGCGAGAAGAAACACGTGCAAGACCCCTATTCCTTCCGCTGCATGCCCCAAGTACACGGTGCCAGCAAAGACTCTATCGAGCATGTGAAGAATGTGGTGGAGACCGAAATCAACTCCGTCACCGACAACCCGACCGTTTTCCCCGATGAAGACCTCATCATCTCGGCCGGCAACTTCCATGGCCAGCCGCTGGCCCTGGTACTCGACTTCCTCAGCATGGCCATGGCCGAACTGGGTAACATCTCCGAGCGCCGTATCTACCAGCTAATTTCCGGCAAGCGCGAACTGCCATCCTTCCTCGTAAAGAACCCCGGATTGAACTCAGGCTTCATGATTCCACAATATACCGCCGCTTCTATCGTTAACCAGAACAAGGCATTCACCATGCCCTGCTCTACCGACTCGGTGGAATCCTCACAGGGTCAGGAAGACCACGTGAGTATGGGTGCCAACGCCGCAACCAAGTGCTATCTGGTGGTCAACAATGTGGAGAAGATTCTGGCTATCGAGCTGTTCAACGCCGCTCAGGCCTTCGAGTTCCGCCGTCCATTGAAATCCTCACCCTTCATCGAGGAATTTGTGGCCAGCTTCCGCAAGACCGTTCCCTTCGTCGAGAATGACCGCTACATGCACGAGCTCATGGTCAAAGCCCAAGAGTTTATCCAAGGAGTGGAAGTACAAATCAGTTAAGAGTTAAAAGCTACAAGTTATTAATAAAAAAAGAGGCGTTGGCCTCTTTTTTTTATTTGTATTCAAATGTTTCGGAGTACGGACCGGTGGTCTCTCGCTTGCTGACGGGATAACTGCCCTTGTATTCATATTCAAAATCATACGAGTAGGGAGCGATGTTTGGCGAATCAAAAGCAACCTCCATTTTTACCACATTGTTTTTATTGGCAAAACAACCCGTTTGAAAAGCATTCAAATTAATATCATAGGTGTCACCCAAAAGAAAATTTCTGAATGGATTCTTTTTTTGGTCGTAGGTATAATTGGCGATGGCATGGATGGATCCTTCAACTCCGAAACTTTCTCCTGAAAAATTCCACTCTATACTAGAAACATTTCCACCCGACCAAGTGAGATCATAATGTATCTTAACTGACGTTTCACCTTTGGCAGCGCATTTCTTTGCCACTTCCTTTTGCTCTTTTTCCATAAGTCCAACCACATCCTCGGGCAATACACATTGCATAGGCGAGAACATGCCAACAGCCATCTCGTTTGAAGAATCAAAGTCTCTGATTCTCGCTTCATAATCAATTCCAGTAATCTGCTTACCCGTATGAGTAAAAGAATAGATTTGAGCTTCTTCCCAGGTAGATTCGTTCCTATACATTCTTGTCTCCTTCAATGTTTCCCCATCATATATATACTCATAATGGCATTGACCTAAAGACTGGATGAAATCCACTCTCACCAAACGTTTCTTTTTGATATAGGTAAACTTATAGATTACTCCGTTGTCTGTCTTGATTTCTTTCAACGTACCGTTTTTGTCCCACGTCCATTGTTGGGTTACAGTAGTTTCACCCACATTATCAATGTTAGCGTCAACGTGATGACAGGTTATTTTACTGATTTTCTTGGAAGGAGTATAAACACCCTCTTTCTGGCAGGCCGAAAACAGCACCGTTACACAAAAGACACAAAGAATGGTAGTAAATTTTTTCATTATCGGTAATTTTAAGATTCACAGGGCAAAAATACAATTTTTTATTGATACCAATTCTTTGTAACGAAAGAAAATACCAAATTTTGCAAAAAAAAACGTATCTTTGCAGTTCATTTCTAAAAGAAAAGCGCATGAGACAGATTATCAACCCCTGGATAGGCAACACTCAAGGATACAACTGCTTTGGCTGCAACCCCAACAACCCCATCGGGGTGCACATGCACTTCTACTGGGACGGCGAGCAGGTGGTTTCGCCATGGAAAGCCAACCCCAACTTCGTCAGCTGGATTGATACCCTTCACGGCGGCATCCAAGCCACCCTATTGGACGAAATATGCGGCTGGGTGGTTTTCTACCAGCTACAAACCTCGGGGGTAACTGCCAAGATGGAGATACGCTACCGTAAGCCCGTGAACACCACCTGGCCTTATATACTGCTCACCGCCAAACTGGAAGAACAACGTAGAAATCTGGCGGTAGTGCACGGCGAGATACGCAACCCCGATGGCGAGCTCTGTGCCGAATGTACCTGCACCTACTTCCTCTACCCTGCTGCCAAAGCCATAGAGATGGGCTACGAGCCCGCCCGCCTAGGCGACAAGGAAATCAGCCTCGAAGACCTACTACACTAAATCCGTATCCTCGGTTCCCAAAAATTTTGTACCTTTGCATTTTAAAATACTTGTACTGAATATCGCAATATGCAAACACTAATCTTCACTTTCTTCATCCTCTACACCATCCTGTTGTTCATCATAACAGGTATCACCTCGCGCAAAGCCAACAACAAAACCTACTTTACCGGCAACCGCAAATCGCCCTGGTTTGTGGTGGCCTACGGCATGATTGGCGCCTCGCTGTCAGGGGTCACTTTCATGTCGGTACCCGGTGATGTGGCCACCACCCAGTTCACCTATTTCGGAGTGGTGATCGGCTATATCCTCGGCTATCTCACCATTGCCTACGTGTTGCTTCCCATCTACTACAAACACAACCTCACCTCCATCTACGAGTTTCTAGGTCAGCGTATCGACAACACCGCCCAGAAAACCGGCTCGCTGCTCTTTATCATCTCCCGCCTGCTAGGCTCGGCCCTACGCATGTATCTGGTTATCTTCGTGCTGCAGATATTCGTCTTCGATGCTTGGGGCATCCCCATCTGGGTGACCGCCTGCTGTATGATACTCATCATATTGCTCTACACCTTCAAGGGCGGACTGAAAACGGTGGTATGGACCGACACCCTACAAACCACCTTTATGCTGACAGCTTTGGTTATCACCTTAATCGTGATTTTCAAGTCGTTGGGCTACAACTTTAGCGACATGTGGAGGGATATGGACCAGGCCGGCTACACCAAGACTTTTGACACCGACTGGCACTCGAATACCCACTTCCTCAAACAGATTTTCGGAGGTATGTTCATCACCATCGTCATGACTGGGTTGGACCAAGATATGATGCAAAAAAACCTCTCGTGCAAGACTCTGAAAGACTCGCAACGCAACATGATGTCGTTTACCGGCATATTGGTGATTGTCAACATGTTGTTCCTGCTTTTGGGAGGCAGTATGTTGGTGTATGCCCAACACAAAGGCATTGACCTGAGCGGCATGCCCACCGACCGCATATTCCCCGAGCTGGCCTTCAACCATTTGGATAAAGTGGCTGCCATCTTCTTTGTCATCGGCTTGATTTCGGCAGGCTACTCCAGTGCCGACGGCACCTTCACCGCCCTCACCACCGCCATCTGCTATGATATGTTGAACATCGAGCAGCGCTTCCCAAGCGAGCAGAAACAAACCTGGGTAAGACGCCTGGTACACGTATGCATCTCGCTGATATTTGTGGCGATTATCATCATCTTCTCTCAACACCACAACGACGCCATCATCCGCACTATCTTTACCATAGCCAGCTATACCTACGGTCCCATTCTGGGTCTGTTTATCTTTTGCATCTTCACCAAACGCACTATCAAACAGACCTGGGCCATCCCATGTATCGCGGTGCTGGTACCCTGTATATGCTATCTGCTCTCGAAACATTCACAAGAGCTCTTCAACGGCTATAAATTCGGCTTCGAACTGCTCATCCTCAACGGCCTGTTGGTATTCTTCTGCCTCCTGGCTATCAGCAAAAAAGAATCAATAATCAAGAACTAATAACAATATGAAACACTTTATTCCTTTCTTCTTTATGTTTGCGCTAACATTGTCGTTGAACAATGCAGCTGCCCAAAAGCACGTCTATCCCCTACCCTTGGACAGCACCGTTAAGCTTAGCGACCATCATTTCTACTATCATCTTCCAACTACCGCCATCAAAGTGGACGTAACGGTCACCAAGGTACGTGAAATCAAGGGATACTATGCCGACTATGCCGAAAAAATGCTGGGACTCACCAATATCATCTCAGACAACCGCACTTTCTACCGGCTGAAAGAGGTAGCCATCGAAACCACCACTATTCCCGATTTAGATATGGCCTTTGCCGTTGAGCCCTCGGTAAAACAACTTAAGGAGCAACAATATGCCCAAGCGCTGATGAAGAGTCAGCAAAACAGCAATATTGTCTTCGACAACTCCTACAGTACCCAGGTCACTCCCATCCCCGATTTCTTCAAAAACTATGCCAATGTTTCTTATACCGAAACTGAGGACGCTTTTGTGGAGACCAAAATCATCAACGGAGTGGTAACTCAAGTACCCGCCAACCGTACCCGACTGGTGAATAAAACCGCTGAACAGAAAGTGCAGGAGGCCGCCGACCGCATCACCCAAATCCGCAAGGACCGCAATAGCCTCATGGCCGGCGAGCAGGAAGTGGCTTATAGCAGAGAGGCCCTCGAGCTGATGCTGGCCCAGCTGAACCAGTCGGAGAACGACCACCTCGACCTCTTCCGCGGCATCGCCCTGGAAGACGAAATTCACTACATTTTCTACGTTGTTCCATCCAAAGAACAAAGCACAATGCCCATTTTCTCGTTCAACCAGAACCAAGGCTTCTCGTTCGACACCGATAACCCGGAAAGCACCTACGCCCTGCATTTCACAAATTTTAACATGATACAACACCCCTCTGTGGAATACAAGAAAGCCCCGCAGGGTTTCCGTATCCGTCAGCCCCAAGCGGTGGAAATCAACCTTACCCACAATAGGGAAAACATCCACCATTTCGGCATCTACCAATTGTTGCAATGGGGAGATGTACAGATTTTACCCGCTTATTTCGACCCCGAATTGGAGAGTATAGGCTTTATTTATTAAGAACCCAAGAACCAAGAAAAATGAAGAAATATTTCGGTGTTTTCTGTTTTGCAGTCCTTTGTTTGTGCAGCTGTCATAAAAAGACCCCTCAAGATGTGTTTCAAGAAAACATACAAAACTGCGCCAACACCTACGTACAACAAGAGTTGGGCATCAACGACGCCGACTCTATCGTGGTGAACCGCACCGACACCATCACCGAAATGGGCTACGCCAAACTGGTACTGGAAATGCTGGAGAACCTTGAATACCAGTATAAAATGATGTACGACGAGGCCACCCTCAAAAACGACGAGCAAAAGCTGCAATACCTGGAAATCTACCTAAACCAAATCAGCACTCAGGTGGACTATTTTCGGGCTGTAGAAGAAAGCGAAACTGCTGACAACCAACAACTATTGCTCTATCTAATATCAGGCAGCTATTATCAGAAAGGCCAAAAAGAAGACTTCATCTGCTTTGCCAACCCTGATTTCACCCCCCACATTCTCGATCCCTTCGCCGACAATCTGCTGAATCTATAAAACAACCACTTAATCCCGACGTTTCATCAGATAGAGGGAGCCGTCGGTATCAAGGCATTCATAATGGACGGTGTCGGCAAGGAGTTCCGCCACCAGTTCCTCCTCCCCTTCATAATATACCCAACTATGTTTCAGCAACAGGAAGTACTCAGGATGATGACCCTTGCTGATGGGAAAGATGTGACATTCTTCACGGGTGGCCACGTGAGGAGTGAACATCGTGGTAGCACATACCGACACATCGTCGGGTATCTGTTTTAGCATACGACGGGCCACCTGTGCATCGAAATCCAGCTGACGATAGTGGCGAGCATCAAAAAGATTCACATGGTCGCGAAGAATACAGGTATGAGGCTTATCTATCGTATAAAAAAGTGTTCCGGCAGTCATTATCAAGGCCAACAAGGGCACTATCATACTTATCCTGTATTTCTGAATACCCCGTTTCTCCTCCCATGCAGGCAGTTTAGCCAATACTATAATGCTTGCGATACACAACACCACACTGATTTCGATATTATAATGGCAGTTGACGCCCCAAAAAGCATCCGGTGCCTGTGAAAACATCTTCAAAAACAGCGGCGGAATAATCATCAGCACATAGTTGGGCTTCAATAAGGCAAAAAACAGACCCGAAAACAGGGCACATACAAAAAACTCCTTTTTCAAGATAGCGCGATCAGAGTTGGGGATAAAGTCGGTAAACAAGTCTTGAACCACCTGCAAGGGATGCGTGCACATCCAGAAGGCCATCTCTTTGAAATTCGAGCCCATCCAATTGTAACGCCAGAAGCCGGGAGATTCGCCCGCATGAAGCGAGGGCATGATAATCATCATCACCACAATCGCATAGACTGCCGTCCCCAACATATTGAAAAGTAGCCAACGGCGGGTACCTTTATCCTTGCGGTAGTCCCACAATAAGGCCAGTAGCACAAAGAAGACCCACAGGGCCTGAGTCTCTTTGGCGATAATGATGGAGAAGACCAACAAAGAGGCAATTCCCAGTTTTTTGCGCTTAATATAATAGAGCAACCAGGGTAGCAACATTGCCGACGGCACATTAGAATGGTAGTCGGAGCCCAAAGCCGACCACACCCCGAACGACAGCAACAACAACAGCGGAGCTATAAGGGCCAAAAGAATATGATGGGAATCAGCGTTGTGTGTATGTGAATAAAGTCGCGTCAGCCTATATACGCCCCATGCCCCCAATAGGGTGAATAAAATCTGAAGAATCAAGAGTGTATATTGTCCGAAAATATATGTAAAAGGGGCAAAGAGTATGAGGTAGAGGTCGAAATGGTCGGAAAGCAAAGGACGGGGTTCCCACAAAAAGAAAGTGCAGTCGTCAGCCCTCAGGTGGGCATAATTATAGGACGCATGGGTATAGGCTCCCAAATCTAGACCGTATGTTTTGAAACATAGATAGTTGCCAATGGATAGCAATACAAAAAGCACCCCTAAAATCACTAACATGCTCACAAGAATAGCAGTCCGGTGCCGGTATAAAAATTTCTCCATAGCTCGTTTTCTATTTTCAAAATGCAAAAATAGTTTTTTTTATAACATGAACACATTTTACGTTGTGTAGTACAAAATATTTCTGTATCTTTGCAGATTGATATTTATATTAAAGAATAAACATAAAGATGAAAAAAATAATTTTTGGAATAGTGATGGTTCTGGCCTTTGTGTCGTGCGACAAAATAGATGCCCCCTACGTGCAAAAGTCGAACCAGAGCGATGTGGATGTAGTTTTCCCCGAATTGGACCGCAATTCAGTATATCGCAAAATACTGTTTGACGAATACACCGGCCACACCTGCATAGGCTGCCCCGAAGGGCACGTAATGGTGAGGGAAATGTTAAACCTGTATGGCGACACCTTAGTACCCGTAGCCATCCACGCCAACTGGTTTGCCCAACCCGAAGGCGGATTGTTCTCGTATGACTTCCGCACCGAAGCAGGCGAAAATCTATACACCGACTACGGTATCACCAACAACCCACAGGCCATCGTCAACAGGGCCACCGACCCTTTAGACAAAAGTACTTGGTTTATGGCCACCGCCAATGCCGACCGTACTGTTTATGCCGCCATACAAATCATCAACGAGTTTGACGCCACACGGAATATGCTGAAGATCAACACCAAGACTACCATGCTGACAGATTACAACGACCCTGTAGAGCTATCATTACTGCTGGTGGAAGACAACATTGTGAGCCCCCAGAAATTCAGCAACCACGTGGATACCTTCTACGTACACAACCATGTGTTGCGTGATGGCATCAACGGCACCTACGGCGAGTTTCTCAGCCCCACCGGCACATTGGAGAAGGACGGCGAATACCTTTACGGTTACACCCTCGATTTCAACTATACTGACTGGAATCCTGACAACTGCAGTGTAGTAGCTATCCTGCTGAACCAACAAGACAAGAAAGTGATTCAGGTAGAAAAGGCCAAAGTTAAATAAAGTATGACCCAACTATCACACCATGCACTGGCTCTCCTTCCCGTCCTGCTTTTTGTAGGAGTGGTGATATGGATGGATGCCTTCTCGCTGACGAAAGGGAGAAGACTGGTGTTCAGTGTGATAAGCGGAAGTATGTGTTTCGTCCTTACGTTGCTGATAGGTCTACTGGCAGAGAGATTCGCTTTTTCTCACTATTTTACTGGTACGGTTACCGCCATCATTGCCGAGCTATTGAAGGGACTTCCCCTGCTCTACTTGGTGCAAAAACGCAAGATTGTGTTGATGGGCGACGCCACCATCTATGGAACAGCGGTGGGCGCCGGCTACGCCATTGCCGAAAACATCCATATCGTCATGAGTCAGGCTTTCACCCCCGCCACTGCAGTGATACTGGGTTTCGAGGCCGCCGTAATGCACATCGGCTGCAGTTCTCTGCTGGCATACGGACTGATTATCGCCAAGCAGGAAACCTCCGACCGCTCAATGCTGGTTCGCAACCTGAGTGTGGTGGCCGTATTTGCCATTACGATCACCATCCACATCATCCATAACATAGCCCCTATCAACCCCCTCTTGTTGACGTCCATACTGGTGGTCTATTTCGTCATCAGCAAACGGCATATTTTCAAAAAGAACGAAGCCTCTATCCATAGCTGGATAGACCAGTGTCTGAACAACGACGTGGCCCTACTGGCCTCTATCAAGAAAGGCGAGCTTGCCGAGACTAATGCCGGTAAATATCTTTTGTCTATCAAAGATGCTTTCGAACCGGAAGTCTTTTTCGACATCTGTTGCTATATCTCCGAATATCTGGAACTTTCCATCACAGCCAAGAGCAACCTGCTATTGAAAGAAGCGGGGTTTCCCACACAGCGCTCCAAGCAAACACAAGAACGCATAACGGAGCTGAAAGCACTGAAAAAAAGCATAGGAAGAAACGGAGCGCAGGCCTTGAAGCCCATCGTGGATATTGAAGATGTGGACCGCTGGGCTATGGAATCACTTTTATAAACATATAACCTTAACCCTTACAATAAACTTCCTAAACCAACTAAACCTGAAACCTGAAACCTAAAAAAATGTACACAAAACGATTTGACCCCATCACCGACAAATGTCCCGAGATTATAGAGTATCTCATGGCATCACCTGATATGCCCAAACGGGAGGACATGCTTTTCAAAATCAGACTATCGGTAGAAGAAGTCGTAGAGAATATTGTACGCTACGCTTACGACAACGGTGCAGGCCATCTAGATGTAAGCACCCAAATAGAAGGCGACGACCTGATTATCATTTTTTCAGATGCAGGCAAACCCTTCGACCCGCTGGCAAAACCCGACCCCGACATCTCTCTTTCGGCAGAGGAAAGACCTATTGGAGGTTTGGGCATTTTTCTTTGCAAACAGCTGATGGACGACATCCACTATAACTATACCAACGGCTGTAATGTGCTGACCATGAGAAAGAACAACATTACCGAATAAAAAGCACACTATGAGACCCTCGCAATCTTTCTCAGCACGTTTGAGCATCACCATTTTGATAATCACCTCATTACTTTTTATTGTATCCATGATGGTGGTGAGTGTTTTTGCCCACAAAATCCTGGCAGAAGAGGCCGAAAAAAATGCATTAGACATGCTTTCCTCCACCACCTCCAATATTGTCAACACCCTTAATGAAGCCGAATCAACCGTAAAAAACATGGCTTGGTTGGTGGAAGACCGACTTGACGACACCACCTATATGTACAGTATCACCAGTGCCGTGGTCACCATCAATGAGGAAATAGTAGGCAGCAGCATTGCTTTCTGTCCCTACTATTATGCCAATAAATACTATTTTGCTCCTTACGCTTACGACTCAGAAAGCGATACCCCCAGAACCAAACAACTAGGAAACGACCAGTATAACTACTTCGAGATGGAGTGGTTTGCAGAACCCTTCAAAACCAAAGAACCGCATTGGAGCAATCCTTATTTTGACAAAGACGGGGGTCAGATTATGATGACCACCTATTCTTACCCTCTATTAAGCAACAACAACGAAGTGATAGCCGTCATCACTGCCGATATCAGTCTCGACTGGCTCACCTCCAAGTTAAACGCACTCAATACCTACGACAACTCCAAAATCATACTCATAGGAGAAGAAGGACAATATATATCCGGTAATCTGCCTGGCATAGGCTTTCAGGAAGATATTCGGGAATGGGAGAAAGCGAAAAAAGACCCCGCATTTACACGTCTGCTACAGAAAATGACCAATGGGGAATCAGGCACTCTTACCATACGAAGTGACAAAGACCAGGCCTATGCGGTTTACGGTCCTCTGTATAATGGTTGGTCAACCGCCATCATTAGTCCCTACAAAAATGTATTTTCCAAGCTGAACTTCATGCACTTCATCATCTTCGTCGTGTTAGTCATTGGTTTGTTCCTGCTTTTCATTTTCTGTTTCAGAAGTATCAAAAAACTCACCAAACCCGTCACAGAATTCTCCAAGGCAGCAAGGGGTATGGCAACCGGTAATTTCCAAGTCCAGCTTCCTCAGATTAACACACAAGATGAAATCAAAGACCTGCACGACTCTTTTGAATACATGCAGCAATCCATCACACATTATATCCAGGAACTTCAAGCTACCACAGCCGCCAAAGAACGCATTGAAAGCGAACTGAGCATTGCCCGTCAGATTCAGCTGGCTATGGTACCTACCAACTTCCCCGACAACGAGCAGTTCTCCATTCATGCATTTCTGCAACCTGCCAGGGAAGTAGGAGGCGACTTCTACGATTTCATGGTAAAAGACGACGAAATATTTTTCGCCATCGGCGATGTGTCGGGCAAGGGTGTCCCTGCCGCATTGGTGATGGCTATCACTCGGGCGGCTTTCCGTTTCCTCGGCGGTTTAGGACTCAGCATCGACAAAATGATTGAGAAGATCAACTATACGCTGAGCATGAAGAACGAAAAGACCATGTTTGTGACCTTGTTTGCAGGCAAAATCAACATCAAAACCGGTGAGATGTATTATTGCAACGCTGGACACAATCCGCTGGTCATCTGTCACGCCGACGGACATGCCGAATTTCTCAAGGCTAAGCCAAACATCGTAGTGGGTGCATTTGGAGATTTCCACTATCAAGCCGAACAAACCCAGCTGGAAAAAGGCAGCCGTATCATCCTTTATACCGACGGTATCACTGAAGCCGAGAATGTAAACCTCGACCAATTCGGTGAACAACGGCTTTTGGATTTCGCCAATAATCTGCCCGCCGACATCTCTTCTAAGGCCATCACCGAGAAACTGATGAAAGAAATCGGCAATTTCACACAGGATGCCGAACAAAACGACGACATCACCATTCTCACCATATCATTAAAGTAAGTATAAACAAAAAAAATACATCATAATGAAAGTAACAATCAATCAAGAAGGAAACAACTACAACGTTATTTTGGAAGGCCGTGTGGATACCACCAACGCCGCTCAATTTGAAGAAGATCTGAAACCTCTTATGAGCGCTAAAAACGCCAACATCAAGATGGACTGCTCAGCCATGGAGTACACCTCCTCACAAGGACTTCGTAACTTCCTCATGCTCCAAAAGAGTGTAATGACCTCTGGTGGAAGCCTGGTGCTGACCAACATGCAACCTCAGGTCAAAGAAGTGTTTGACATCACAGGATTTTCCAATATTATCAAAATAGAGTAAAAGAAGATTTCTTAATCCTTATACTTTATCATAGTTTGAAGCTCTTCTGCTCTCCGGGTTTCACCGGCTTTATGCTGCTTGTAGTAGCGCCATAGGGCTTTTAGCTTGATGAAGCCGCGCTTGTAGTAATAGAAAGCAAAGAACGACAGGAACATCAGCAATAAATAGCCCAGCGCGCACAGGAAACTCTTGGAAAAAATCCATATCAGCACCAACACCAGCAAATAGAAAAGGGTGAAAAACACCAGACTACACACAAAATTGAACGAAGAGTGAAGTTGACGGTCTTCTATCTTTTTCCTGAATATAGCCGGTATCGAGAATGGTATAATATTATTGATTAAACCAAAGAGGTAAAACGGGAAGGCCAGCACAGCCGCTACAGTATAAAGCAACACTTTGGCCAACCCTACCTTTCGGCCGATAATCCAATCTCGTAGATTCAGACGCTTAAGTTCATCCAAATATTCATGCGTATCTTGCATCAACCGGGCAAACTGCTCAGGCTGTTCTTTACTCATGGCCGAAATATCTTGCAACAACGCGACCTCTTCAGACGGATAATTTGGGAAATAAGAAGTCGAGAGTCCTTTCTTCTCCAGCCGTGGTTTCACCCACGACTGACGCAGGAAATCTATTTCAGGATAATAGTCCTCATGTTGTTCTACATCCGGCGTGATGGCCTTCAGCAACGCACGCGCTTTCTCATTTAGCAACTGATAGGCAATGTTGGGATCGTTTTTGAAGACTTTAGCGAACTCGGCACAACCAAAAGGTTTCCCCACCGTCAGCACCACTTCGCTGCGGGCATTATAGTAGTCCTTATAATGGATATTGACCGGCAGTATCTGTAAATCGAGTTGGAAATCCGCTTCCGACTCAGCCGCAAAAGCGATGCGGGGAAATCCTTTCTTAAAACTGCCCAGATAGTGTCCCTGCTGGTGCTGCGCCTCAGGAGCAATCACCAACGTACCTCCCTGATTCAACACATTCGCAGCCAAGTGGAAAGAGGTCATGTTGTACTTGATGTCACTAACTCCCCCATCGCGATTACGAAATGTGGGCAATATCTTCAGAAAACGGAGTATTTTGGCCACCCTGTCTTTCTTGAAAATATCACCTCGGGCAATGAACACCGGCTGACGGAAGTCATCAAACATATATAATATGTTCAGTGGGTCGTTCAAGCCGTTTTGATGATTATATATCACCAACACCGGTTTCCCCTTAGGAGGAATGTTCTCTCGGTTAATCACATGCATTTTTTTATAATACAAGTGATTGTGAAAGAATTTTAGATAATGGTTATAGCAAAAATACCTCCAAGAGAAGTCTCCAATATGGGAAAAGTCAATCATAAAAACTGTTAATTGAGGGTCATTTCGTTGAGAATATTCTGCGCACCGGCAAACTTATCAACGATAAAGAGGAAATATCTTATGTCCAAAGAAATATTACGACAGCGGTTTACATCGTAGTTAATATCGCTCATGGTACCTTCCCACACGCGGTCGAAGTTCACCCCTATCAGTTCGCCATTGGCATTGATAACCGGACTACCCGAATTACCGCCCGTAGTATGGTTGCTGGCAATGAAAGCCACAGGCATCTCGCCCTTGCTGTTGGCATAGCGACCATAGTCTTTGTTCTCATACAGCTGCTTTAACTTCGGGTCAACCTTATAGTCAAAAATATCGGGATTGTCTTTCTCGATCACACCAGCCAAAGTGGTATAATAGACATAATCCTTACCGTCTTGGGGATGGAAACCTTTCACCTGACCATAGGTCACACGCATAGTGAGGTTGGCATCAGGATAGAAGGTTTTGTCTTTCTCTTTCAGCATTAAGGCTTTCACATACAGACGGTAATCATTATTGATTTGAGACTGCAGTTCTCTCATGGCGGTATAATCCTTATCATATTGCTCCATAGCAGGGTTGAGCAACTGGAAGAGAAGGTCTTTATCCAGCTTAGCTATGGTTTTCTTGTTAGCCTTCTGCAAATAGGCCTTGAAAGTCTCTGCATCTTTATATACCGAACGCTCGTATATTTCTTCAGCATATTCCTGTAATAAAGTTCTCAAACCAAAAGATGTAAGGAAGGCATACTGTTTCAATTCATTGGGCATCAATTCAGGATTCAGAGTAGTGAAATAATAGTACATCAACTCCACAAAACATTCTTTGTCGATGGGTTTATAATAGGAAGCATAGAAGCCGTCAATACGACCCAGCGCTCTAGTTTTCAACTTCTCAAAATCCTCATTGGTGGCATTCTTATCCTTGGCAACCTCAATCAAAGCTGAGCAGCTCTGAAACATAAAACGCATCATTTCCACCGCCCAGAAAGTCTCGTAGAAATAAGTAGTACTGGTATTTAATTGGCGGTAAGAAGCATACGATTTCTTCAGGTCGGGCAACACATTGCTATACTTGGCATTCATCAGCGGATTTTGCTGCAGCCACTGCAGGAACTCTGCTTCTTCAGCCTTTTTCTTGTCCACCACCTTGCATTCTATCAAACCCTTGTTCTCGCCTATCCATTTCTTCCAGCCATTGGAGATGGAATTGGATTTGGCGGAATACATCAGGCGGATTTCAGTAGAGGTGTTCATGTATTTCTTCATGATATCCAGTCGGGTGCCACGTTGGTGAATAGCCACTGGGTTGATATCATTGACGGTCATATCTACCGCATCAGAGATGATAAACTGCTGAGTGGTACCAGGATAACCAAACACCAGGGTAAAATCGTTTTCTTCCACACCCTTAGTGGAAATGGTGAAATACTTCTTCGGAGTAAAGGGAACATTATCCTTGGAGTATTTGGCCGGCTGGTTGTTCTTGTCAGCATAGATACGATACATCGAAAAGTCGCCAGTATGACGAGGCCACATCCAGTTGTCGGTATCACCGCCAAATTTGCCGATGCTTTCGGGAGGAGTACCTACCAGACGAATATCATTATAGGTCTCATTGATAAAGGCGAAATACTGGTTACCGTAATAGAACGATTTGATATCTACCGAATAATGCGTACCTTTCACCAATTCTATCTTCAGCTTTTCAATATTATCCTTGATAATTTTCTCACGATCGGCACTCTTCATATCGTCTGTTACGCCATTCAGTACGTCTTTTGACACATCGCGCATCTCCACCAAAAAGGTAACGCTCAATCCCTCGCAGGGAATCTCTTCTTCAAAAGATTTAGCCCAAAAACCATTATGCAGATAGTTGTGTTCCAGTGTGCTATAGCGCTGCACGTAGGAGTAACCGCAATGGTGATTGGTGAGCAACAGCCCTTTGGAAGAAATCAACTCGGCAGTACATCCACCACCAAAGAGCACGATGGCGTCTTTCATACTATGATGATTGACGCTGTAAACGTCTTCAGCCGTCAATTTGAAGCCCAATTGTTGCATTTCGGCTTCGTTATAATTCAGAAAAATAGGCAGCCACATTCCTTCGTCGGCGCGGGTCCATGCGAAAACGCAGCAGAAAAGAAGTAATAAAGATATCTTTTTCATTGTACTAAATTTTGATGGTGCAAAGATACAATTTTTTTCCGTGATTTTTCTAAGGTTAGAAAAGTCACCAAAAAGATCCTTTCCGTCGGTAAGTGCAGCCGCACAAGCCAGTATCCCAACCGTCGGACAAGCCCTTCGTGCGTCGGCTTAACACATTTCTATTCGCCAAACATCAACAAAAAAAACACCCGCGACAAGGCGGGTGCTTGAAAACATGCTCTGAACTCAGTTATTCAGAGAATAATCATAGAAATATTAGGACATTGCACCGTCGCGCAAAAATACCAACGGGAAGTTAACAGTGGTGTTTTCATCTTCAGCATTAGCGAACTGCAAAGTGATAGTGATAGTGTCAGCATTGTCATCGTATGTGAACGGGATCTGATAATTGATGGGATTGCCGTCTTCGTCAACACCTTCAGCGGTCAAAGTGCCGGTATGGGTGGCATGGTCATAAACGTATGCAAAATCCATCTGTTGAATCTCTTCCATTGTATATTCTCCTGCCACCTCGGCAACGCTGATCATACTGATGTTGCCAGAGAAGGTAATGTGGGCGAATTGAGGATCGAAAGTGAGGTGATACACCATGTTGGTGTCAAAACCTTCCGGGAACTGGCAGCCATAGTCGTTGAGATTTGTGCCCGTCAAGGCGTAAACAAGTTCGCCAAAAGAGAAATTGGCAGTCCAATTGGTACCGGTAAGGTCGGCAGTTGTCATCACTCGGGTGGTGGCGGGGCCATCATTGAACAAATTATCTCCTTCACGAACAACTTTTTCTTTCTGACATGAGGACAGGCAAAGCACGAAAGCGGCTACTGCGATCATTAAAAAACTTTTCTTCATACTTTTTTTGTTTTTGATTATTAATTTGATTATTTGATGAATTGGAATGTTTCTGTCATAAAAACGTGGAAAGAGGACAAAAAACTACAATCAGTGCATTTTTTTTCGTTGCCTGTTGAATTGCAGCTGATAGTAGAAGTCCTCGTCACCCATACCCAAGCCGGTTCGTGAGATTATCATGGTGCTCATGGTAATCCAATTCACATCCCAATAACCATTATTGGGCAGCAAATCACTATAAAGTCTTCCCTCGTCCGTAAGAGTCCAAGTCGTGCTATCCGAGGTCACAGTTCCGTCCATGGCATTGAACGTCAGCAGCAGATACCCGTTATCATTGAAAGTATAGTACATGGAGCCTCCGTTTTCCTCGGGAACGAAGAGATCACCTTCCAGCAGATGGCCATCTGAAGCTATTGGGTTCGTCGTCAAACAGTTGAAATGCCAAGTGCCGATAATATTGTCAGTGGCCATGTAAGCCATTGTGGAATAGGCCACACCCGTCCAAGTGCCGGTGGAACTGTCATAAGAAACTTTTACCGTGCGTCCTTGTTCCTCCATTTCTTTCATCCAGGCTTTGATTTCGTTGCGGCTGTTGGTGCTGATGGTCGTGGGGCTCTTAGTGGCGTGAAGTTTCTTCCCCGCAGGGCAACTTACAGGACTCATATTGTAGAATATCACCTCGTTGCCACTCTCTACTTGGTCGCAAAGATGGTCCAGCAGGGCATCCCACTCTTCCTCGGTAGCCACAGTCCTCTTGTTTTCGCTGTGTCCCACCGTATAAATGATGGCTCGTTCCACATTATTATGATGGCCATCTCCCCCACCTCCATCGACATTAGTTTCCTGTTTTTTACATGCCGCAAAGCACAGCACCACTACCGCCATCAATGCGGCAATTCTCAATATTCCTACTATATACGCTTGTTTTTTCATCTCTATTTTTTCATTTTTTCAAGTTGATAATCCAGTAAAGCATCGTACTGTTCCTCAGTATTGAGGCGATAGAACCCCACGGTGCGACGGGCATGAGAAGCGATCACACGCAACACTGTTTTCCCGTTCCAACGGGTCCGTTTGGCAGGTTGTTTCAGTTCTCCCAGCCAGCTGTTGACGCCCTCATCGCCACGAATATCCAGTTCCACCTTAAGTTGGTTCCAGGCGGCTTCATTGTCGGCTACGACGAGCACCACGTCCACACGAACGGCGTCATTCAACTTGAAACCGTTCACCTGCGCCACGGCAAGATTCTTTCGAGAAGCATAATGTTTGTACAGTTCGCTCTGCGCCATCGCCGCAATCGGAAGCAGCAAAATCAAAAAAATCAGTAGTCGTTTCATTATTCCGTCAGTATTTCTGCGGCCAAAGAGGCCCATTGCGCATCGGTAGTGCCGACACGGTTACAATAAACTTTTTCAAAATTCTGTGGTTGATGCATTTGTGCGACAAGCACAAGCACAAGCAGGACCGCAACAGCCAAAGAAGCCGTCACCATGCCGATGGTGCGCCGCTGTTTACGACGCCAGCCAGGGTACTCGGCGACCAAGCGTTGGCCATAACCTTCCGCCTCGGCCTGCTGCCACAATTTGTCAAATTCATTTTCTGTCATATTGCCATTGATTTTCTAAGTTTCTCTTTTATCCTCACCAGCCTCACACTCACATTCTTTTCCGTCATTCCCACCCGCTGGCCTATCTCCTCATAATTGTAGCCTTCCAATTGCAGTTTCACGATGGAGCGGTCGGGCTCATCAAGCAAAGCTATCCTTTCGTGCAACTCGCGCAACAGACTGCGGTCGTCGCCGGCTGCCTCATAATCTTCCGGCAAAGACTCAGTTTCCCTCAATTTCCGCAAGCAGTCTATCATGGCGTTGCGTCCTATTTTCCATGTCAGTGCCGCTTGTTGCACCATGGGGAGGGATAGCAACCTCTCCCGGTCATGCCACAATGCCATAGTGGCTTCCTGTAACAAATCGTCAGCTTCCAAACCGCGACGGCAGTAGTGGCGACACAGCGAGAACAGCAAACCGCGGTAGCGGTGGAGCATAGCTTCGAATGGATCTTGTAGTTTCACAATAGTAATAACGTAAGAGAAAGTCAAAATACTACATCAAACGCAAAATAATTACAAAAATTGTTGATATTAACCTTTTTTAATAATTATGACGAGCGGGACGCAGCTGTATCTTCTATAAATTCATACTTTTGCAAAAAATTTGAATATTGGGAAGAATTATTGCCATAGACTACGGACAGAAGAAGGTGGGATTTGCCGTGACCGACGAGTTGCAAATCTGCGCCAACGGCCTGGACACAGTGCATGTATCCAAGGCTTTTGATTTTCTGAAAGACTATGTCAAGCACGAGAAGGTAGAACTGATAGTAGTGGGTGACCCGCGAAAAATGGATAACAGTCAGTCTGACTCCGCCCGCTTTATCGAGCCCTTCGTCAACCGTGTCAAAAAAGAGATACCCGACATCCCACTGGTGCGCATGGACGAACGCTTCACCTCTAAGATGGCTTTCCAGACAATGATTGATGCCGGACTGAAAAAAAAAGCCCGACAAAACAAAGAACTGGTGGACAAAATCAGCGCCACCATCATTCTCCAAAGCTACCTGATGATGAAAGAACTAACTCTCCAACCTTAACCCCAACGAAACGAAAACGAAAACCTTGAACTCCTTGAACCCTTGAACCCTTGAACTTCCCAAACTTGAAACCTCTTTAACCTATAACCTATAACCTTTACCATCAACTAAAAATGATTCTCCCTGTTTACGTCTTCGGACACCCCATTTTAAGAAAAAAAGCCGCTGAGGCTGACGAATCACAGGACCACTCTACCCTGATTGCCGACATGTTTGAAACCATGTACCATTCGGAAGGGGTGGGACTGGCCGGTCCTCAAATAGGTCAATCGTTAGCCATCTTTGTCATCGATACAGAGCCTTTCAAAGAAGCATTCGACGATGTGGAAATCTATAAAGGCGCATTCATCAATCCCGTCATCACCAACGAGTCGGGTGCCGACTTCACCTTCAACGAAGGCTGCCTCAGTCTGCCCGACATTCATGAGGATGTAACCCGTAAATCGGAAATCGACATCGAATATACCGACGAAACTGGCAAGCGTCGCAAAGAGCACTTCAAAGGTTATGTTGCCCGCGTTATCCAACACGAATACGACCACCTGCAGGGTGTGGTTTTCACCGACCACCTGTCACAGCTGAAGAAAATGGTGCTCAAACGCAAGTTCAACGACATTGCCAGCGGAAAACTCAAACCGAAATATAAAACCAAAAACAAATAAGCATGAGAAATTTCCTATACTTTGTTTGTTTATCCCTACTATTCCTGTCCTGCAATTCAAGGGACAATTCAGTGAAATCGGTCCAAGAGGAAAGTCTTGACCAGACCGAACTGCTACAGTCGTACAATAAGGCCGACTCGCTATACCAGCAGGGCATTATCAACCAGGAACTTTTCGACAGTTTTATCACTAAAGCCGTCAAATTTGCCGACTACTATCCTGAAAACGAAATTACCCCCGACATTCTGTCGAAAGCCGGTGTAGCATGTATGATTTTGGCCAAAAACGAATCCATGAGTCAACATCCCGACGAAGAGACTGTCAACAAATACGCTCAACAGGGAATCAGCATCTTCGAAAAGATACAGGCCACTTATCCTGATTATGAAGGAATCAAAAACTGCTATCTTAACAGGGCCTTCATTTATGACGATATTCTGCACAAATACTTGGATGCGGAATACGAGTACCGCGAATTCCTGCACAAATACCCCGACGACAGTGCCTGCGAAAATATCCGTGCCTATCTGCAGGTACTCGGCAAGTCGGAAGAGGAAATCATGGCCGCTATCGAGCAGCAGCAATAGAAATTTCCTTTACAATAATATATTATAGATTAATAGGTCAGACAAGCATCTAATGCTTCAGTGATGGCTTTCACATCCATGTGCTGGCCTATGAAGACCAACTTTTGCATTCTGTCGCCATAGTCCTCATCCCAATCACGGCGCAAACCAGGCTCTTTGGCCATCGTTTCTTCCAGTTCCTCGGGACTCATCGTGGCGAACCACAGACCTACATCTTTCAGCGACAGCTGTTTGCCCGCCTGTTCAAACAGGTAGCAACGGTCGTACTCACTCTTGAAATAGCAAATACCCTTGGCCCTGATGATGCTCTTGGGCAAGTTGGCCACAAACTCGTCGAAACGACTTAGGATGAAAGGACGGCGACGGTAATAGACGAAAGTGCCGATACCATATTCCTCCACTTCTCCCCCCTCATGGTCGTGATGATGATGGTGGTGATGATGGCCGTGCTCTTCCTCTTCATGATGATGCTCATGATGGTGTTCATGCTCTTCCTCTTCTTCGTCATCATCATGGTAATGATGGTGTTCCTCCTCCTGATGATGTTCATGATCTTCCTCCTCCTCATCTTCGTGATAGGTCTCAATCTCGTGAATCCAGGTGGCAGAAGTGGCCACTTTCTCGAAATCAAACATGTGGGTATTCAAAATCAGGTCCAAGTCCACATCACCGTAGTCACACTCTATAATCTGAGCCTGAGGTTGCAGCGCTTTCACAATTTCTTTCAGGCGGTTCAGTTCCGAGCGGGAAATCTCCGAAGCCTTATTCAATAATACTATATTACAGAACTCAATCTGCTGAATCACCAAGTTCTCCAAATCATCCTCCTCAATATTCTGACGAAGAAGCTGGTCGCCACAGGCAAACTCACTCTGCATACGCAAAGCATCCACTACCGTCACCACACAGTCTAAACGCGGCACCCCGTCTTTGGTGTATGGACCACCCATCGAAGGGATAGAGCAGATGGTTTGGGCAATGGGGTCAGGCTCACAGATGCCGCTGGCCTCAATCACAATGTAGTCGAAGCGTTTCTGGCTGATGATTTCGCTAATTTGTTTCACCAAATCCATCTTCAGGGTGCAGCAGATACAACCATTCTGCAGAGCCACCAAACTATCGTCGTTCTGCCCCACAATGCCACCTTTCTGAATCAGGTCGGCATCTATATTCACTTCACCTATATCATTGACAATCACCGCGAATTTAATTCCACGACGATTGGAGAGAATGCGGTTTACAAGGGTTGTTTTTCCGCTACCGAGATAACCAGTCAGCAGCAATACGGGAGTTTGAGTATTCATAGTTTGTCATTTTTTTCGAGGTGCAAAGATACTAAAATTGTCGATTTGTTTAATTGACAATTAATCACTAATTTTGCCAACCCAAAATCCGATAGGGAAACACCCTCACTAATCCATCAAATTCTCTAACCTATCTCACTCATCACAAATCACTTAAAAAGAAAAATTATCAATCATCAACTATCAACTATCAACTAACAAAATGGCATTTATCTCAACAAAAAATCTGAAAGGAGACATTTTTGGAGGCATCACGGCAGGTATAGTGGCCCTGCCTTTGGCCTTAGCATTCGGTATTCAAGCCTTTGGTGGCATCGACGATCCCGCCGCCAGCTCCATGGGAGCACTGGCCGGTTTGATAGGCGCCACCCTGCTGGGCTTCTTCGCCTCGCTGTTTGGCGGCACTCACTCGCAAATCAGCGGCCCCACCGGTCCCATGACCGTCATCACCGCCGCCCTCATCAGCGGGGTGTGGGCTTCTCAACAGTCGATGAGCGCGGTGATCATCAGCATGTCAATGGCCGGCCTTTTCTGCGGTCTGTTTCAGATTATATTCGGCATTATCAAGTTGGGAAAATATGTGCGCTATATCCCCTACCCCGTGCTGTCGGGCTTCATGAGCGGTATCGGTGTCATCATCATCCTGCAACAGATCTACCCGCTCATCGGGCAAAAGTCACCCGTATTGGTGGTGGACATGATTACCCAGCTGCCCGAGCGCATCGCCAACGGCATTTCGCTCACCGCCCTGTTTCTGGGTTTGGGCACCATCGCCATCATCTATCTCTTCCCCTTGATTACCAAGAAGATTCCCTCCACATTGGTAGCGCTGATTATCATGACTGTGGTGGCCTTGTTTTGCAATATGGACGAGAAGCTGCTCATCGGTAGCATCCCCGCTGGCTTTCCCATGCCCTTCTTCGCCAAAGAAGGCATTACACTGTCCGGACTCAATTGGCCCGAGATTCTCAAGGCCTCAATAATTCCCGGACTCACGCTAGCAGGTTTGGGCTCTATCGACACACTGCTCACCTCGGTGGTGGCCGACAATATCACCAAAACTCATCACAACAGCAACCGCGAGCTGGTGGGTCAGGGTATCGGCAACATGATTAGCGGTCTGTTTTGCGGCATCGCTGGTGCAGGCGCCACCATGCGTACCGTTGTCAACGTAAAGAGCGGCGGCCGCACCCAGATTAGCGGTATGGTCCACTCACTCCTGTTGTTGGCCGTGTTGCTGGGCTTGGGTCGCTATGTTCGCTTCGTGCCACTGTCAGTATTGGCTGGCATCCTGATTACCGTAGGTTGGGGTATCATCGACTTCAAAGGTTTCAAAGATTTGCTCAAGATACCAAGAGCCGACGCTGTGGTGCTCATCATCGTTTTCTTGCTCACCGTCTTTGTTGACCTGCTCACCGCCGTGGGTATCGGCATGGTGATTGCCTGCGTGCTCTTTATGAAGCGCGCCAGCGACCTGGTGGAAGGCGGCTATAGCTCGTCCGAGATGACCAATTTCGACAAGGAAAGCCCCTGGAGCGACGAAGGCGGTATCCCCGACGAGATGCGCCACAAGATATACATCCAGCGATTGAACGGACCTATCTTCTTCGGCACCATCACCAAGTTCCAGAATGTGATGAACGACGTGCCCGAAGATGCCAAGATTGTGATTATCCGCATGCGACTGGTCAGCTTTATGGACCAGTCGGGCTTGTACGCCATGGAAACTGCCATCAAGGACATCCAGGCCCGCGGGGCTATGGTGCTGATGACCATCATCCAGCCCCAACCTATGTATATGCTGAAAACGATGAACCTCATTCCCGACCTCGTTCCCGAAGAGCACACCTTCAAAACCTTCGAAGACTGTACCGAATTCCTGAAATCGCTATAGGTTTGAATATTTTGCACTGAAAAAAGTTGTATTTTTGCAGTTTGTCAAATTTGCAGTGTCTATCATGTCGGAAGAAAAAATCATTATCAAGGGGGCGAGAGTCAACAATCTGAAAAACATTGATGTGGAAATCCCCCGCAATCAGCTGGTGGTCATCACCGGTCTGTCGGGCTCAGGCAAGAGTTCGCTGGCTTTCGACACGCTGTATGCGGAAGGCCAGCGCCGTTATGTAGAGAGCCTGAGCTCGTATGCACGCCAGTTTATGGGCAAAATCTCTAAACCCGACGTAGACGCTATCACCGGCATTCCACCTGCCATCGCCATCGAACAGCGGGTCATCTCGCGTAATCCCCGTTCGACGGTGGGCACCACCACTGAAATCTACGAGTACCTGAAACTGCTATTCGCCCGTATCGGGCACACCTACTCCCCCATCAGCGGCAAGGAAGTGAAGCGCGAAAAAACAGACGATGTCATCCGCTTTATACAAGAACTGCCTGCCGACTCAACCTTCTATGTGACGGCACCACTGCAAATATTCTCGGGCAGAACTGCCGCCGAACAGCTGGAGATTCTGAAACAGCAAGGCTTCAGCAGAATCATCTACAACAAAGAACTGCGAGAAATCGACGACGTGCTGGCTGGCAAAGTCAGCAAAAACGCCGACATCCATATCCTGATAGACCGCTTCAAGACCGCCAAAATAGCCGACAATATGGCGCGGCTGAGCGACTCAATAGAGACCGCCTTTTATGAGGGCAAAGGCTGCTGTGTGATACAATACGAGCGCGAGGGGAAAATGAAACGCAACAAGTTCAGCAACCTCTATGAGGCCGACGGCATTGTTTTTGAGGAGCCCTCGGTAAACCTGTTCAGCTTCAACAACCCCTACGGATGCTGCAAGACCTGCGGAGGTACCGGCATGATTGAGGGCATTGACCCCGACCTGGTGATTCCCGACCGCACGCTGTCGGTATTCGATGGCGCCGTAGTATGCTGGCGGGGACAGGTGATGAGCGAATGGAAGGACTGGTTTATACGCAACGCCAGCAAGGAAGGCTTCCCCATCCACCGTCCCATCGAAGAGCTGAGCGAGAAGGAATTCGACCTCTTGTGGAACGGCTGGCCCGGCCGAAACATTGAAGGCGTGAAGCAGTTTTTCGAATTTGTGGAGAAAAACATCTACAAGATACAGTACCGCGTGATGCAGTCGCGCTACCGCGGCCGCACCCTTTGTCCCGACTGCAAAGGCACCCGCCTGCGCAAAGATGCCAACTACGTGAAGGTCAACGGGAAATCCATCTCCGAGCTGATGACCATGCCGGTGGATCAACTATATCAGTTTTTCAAAGAGTTTAAGTATAACAACGAGACAGAAGAGCAGATTGCCCAACAGTTGGTCAACGAGCTGATCAACCGCATCGGCTTCCTGGTAGATGTGGGCTTGGGCTACCTGACCCTGAACCGCAATAGCCGCACACTGTCGGGCGGCGAGTCGCAGCGTATCAACCTAGCCACCTCCTTAGGCAGTAGCCTGGTAGGCTCATTGTATATCCTCGACGAGCCCAGCATCGGTCTGCACGTGCGCGACACCCAGCGCCTTATCGGCGTGTTGCAGCACCTGCGCGACATCGGCAACACTATTGTCATTGTGGAGCACGACGAGGAGATTATCCGCGCTGCCGACTACATCATCGACATCGGTCCCAAAGCCGGACGCCTGGGTGGCGAAGTGGTTTTTGCCGGCGACATCAAACAACTGCTGAAACAGAGAAACAACCTCACCGCCGCCTATCTGCGGGGCATGAAAGAACCGCAGAAAGAGGGTAATCTGCAAATTTCCACCCCCTCCAAGCGCAGAAAATGGCGCAACTGTGTCGAAATCATCGGTGCCTGCGAGAACAACCTGAAGAGCGTGAACGTGAAGATACCCCTGGAAATCTTTACAGTGGTGACTGGCGTCAGCGGCTCGGGCAAGAGTTCGTTGATCAAGAACATACTCTACCCAGGCTTAAAGCGACTACTAAATGAAACCGCCGAGAAGCCAGGGCGACACAGCCGCATCAACGCCGACCTGAGTCGCATCAGCGATGTAGTAATGGTGGACCAGAACCCTATAGGCCGCTCCACCCGCTCAAACCCAGTGACCTATATCAAAGCCTACGACCTGATTAGAGACCTCTTTGCCGACCAGCCCTTAGCCAAACAGCGCAACTACAAAGCCGGCTTCTTCTCGTTCAACAGCCCCGGCGGCCGTTGCGAGGAATGCGAAGGCGAGGGTGTCGTACACATCGAGATGCAATTCATGGCCGATGTCGACCTGGTATGTAGCGAATGTGGCGGCTCACGCTTCAAAGAAGAGGTGCTCGACATCAAGGTGGGCGGCAACACCATCAGCGACATCCTCAACATGACCATCAACCAGGCCATAGAATTCTTCCAGTCGCTACCTTCTCAGAAGCTCATCAACAACATCATCACCCGCCTCACCCCCCTGCAGGACGTGGGACTGGGCTACCTCAAAATGGGACAGTCGTCTTCTACCCTCTCGGGCGGCGAGGCACAGCGCGTGAAGCTGGCCTACCACCTGTCGCTGGGCGACAGCCAGCAAAACACCCTGTTTATCTTCGACGAGCCCACCACCGGCCTCCACTTCCACGATATCCACAAACTGTACGAGGCTTTCAACAGACTGATAGAAAAAGGCAATTCCATCTTGGTGATTGAGCACAACCTGGAGCTCATCAAGTGCGCCGACTGGGTCATCGACATGGGTCCCGAGGGAGGCGAACAGGGTGGAAAGGTGATTTTTGAAGGCAAACCCGAAGACCTTGTCAAGTGCAAAAAATCGCACACCGGCCAAGCCCTACAAGGTAAGATTTAAGCGATTATGCGGAGATATTCTCCCCATTTTTCCTACCTCACCCCCATAAGCCGTAAGCTGTATGCCGTAAGCAAAAACAACAAACCGCTGATTACTAATAATATATAACCTATTAAAAAAAATCATTTTTTCTTCCGCAGTAAAGAAAAAAGCTGTATCTTTGCAACCTCAAAAGACAATGACCAATGGTGTAACGGTAGCACTACAGTTTTTGGTACTGTCTGTCTAGGTTCGAATCCTGGTTGGTCAACTGAAACGAACTCTCACTTCCTTCAAGTGGGAGTTTTTTGTAAAGAAATGTGATGTTGGGGCTGAAGGCCCCCTTTTTTTTGATAATTGATAATTGAGAATTGAGAATTGGGGGTTGAGGGTTGGAAAATAAAACGTTCTTTGAATGAGTGCCAAAGGCACGGAATTTTAATAGCCCCGCACGTAAGTGTGGGGGTATAAAGGCACGGAATTTTAGTAGCCCGCACGTAAGTGTGGGGGTATAAAGGCACGGAATTTTAGTAGCCCCGCACGTAAGTGTGGGGGTATAAAAATAGAAATTATAAATAGTAACAATAATATAATATCAAAAACAAACAACAATGGAAGACAGTTTGAATTTAATTGAAACCTTTGCCGAGTTCAAGGAGTTCAAAAACATTGATAGAGAAACCCTGATGCGCATTCTGGAAGATGTTTTCCGTTCCGCATTAACGAAGAAATACGGCCCCGACGCCAATTTCGACATCATTGTGAACGTAGACCGCGGCGACCTTGAAATTCAGCGCTACCGCGAAATCGTGGAAGACGGCGAGGTGGAAAACGAATTTACCCAGATAGCCCTGTCGGAAGCCATCAAGATTGAGCCCGACTTTGAGGTTGGCGAAGAGGTGATGGAGAACGTGAAGCTGACCGATTTCGCCAGACGTGAAATCCTGGCCCTGCGTCAGAATCTGATCACCAAGGTGATGGAATACGAGAAGGACCTGGTATATAAGAAATATGAGCACCGCATCGGTGAGCTCGTCACCGGCGAAGTGAGCCAGGTATGGCGCAAGGAAATCCTTGTAGTTGACGAAGACGGTGTGGAACTGGTGCTGCCTAAGGCCGAACAGATTCCCGCCGACAAATACAAAAAAGGCGACACCCTCACCGCCGTGGTTCTGCGTGTGGAAGTTAGGGCTTCCAGTCTGCTGATTATCATCTCGAGAACCGCCCCCACATTCCTGGAACGACTGATGGAGACCGAAATCCCCGAAATCAACGACGGCCTCATCACCATCAAGAATGTGGTGCGCGCCCCCGGCGAAAGAGCCAAGGTGCTGGTGGAGTCATTCGACGACCGCATCGATCCCGTGGGTGCCTGCGTAGGTATGAAGGGCAGCCGTATCCACAGCATCGTTCGCGAACTGCGTAACGAGAATATCGACGTCATCAACTACACTTCCAACATCGAACTGCTTATCAGCAGAGCATTGAGCCCCGCTAAGATTTCCTCCATCGAAATCAACGAGGAAAACAAAACCGCCAATGTGTATATGAAGTCCGACCAGGTGTCACTGGCCATCGGCAAGGGCGGCTACAACATCAAGTTGGCTAGCCGACTGGCAGGCTACGATATCGACATCTTCCGCGACGACGTGGTGGAAGAAGAAGATGTGGACCTCGATGAATTCAAGGACGAATTCGATGACTGGGTGATTGAAGCCTTTAAGAAGATTGGTTGCGACACCGCCAAAAACGTGCTGGCCATCGAACGCAACGAGCTGGTACAGCGTACCGACCTGGAAGAAGAGACCGTTGACGAAGTGCTCGCCTCCATCCGCAAAGAATTGGACATTGAATAAAAAGAGGGAAAGTGTGACAATACAACTTTTAACTTTAATCTTTTAACTCTTAACTGATAACTATGGCAGAAGGAAGAAAAATACCACGATTAGGCAAAGCGGCCGGCGAATTCAACGTCGCCATCAGCACCATTACGGCATTGCTGAAAAAGAAGAACTTTGACATTGTTGACAGCCCCAACTCCAAGCTGACTCCTGAGATGTACGATATTCTGCTTCAGGAATTCCAAGGGGAGAAACTCGTCAAAGAGGAAGCTCAGAAAATAGAAATCGGCACCTTCAAGAAAGAGGAAGAAAACGGCGATATGCCCGCCGAGCAGAAAGCTCCAGAAGATGAGCCTCAGGTGGAGGATGTGCTGATCAAGAAACCCAATGTCATCGAACACGAGCCTATCGAAATTCCGGTAGAACCGGTTCAGCCTAAAATCATCGGCAAAATCGAAATCGAACCCAAGAAAAAACCTTCTGCCAAGAAGAAAGCCGCTGAGGAGAAAAAGGAAGAAACCGCTGCCGAAGTTGTAGAGACCAAGCCCGCTGAGGAAGCTCCCGTCAAAGAGGAGAAGCCCGTTGAGGAGACTCCCGAAAAGTCCGCCACCAAACCCGTCAAGGAAGTGGAACATATTGAGACTGAAGTAGAAGACATCACCGGCCATATTGTCACCGTGGGTAAGATAGACCTCGACAGCCTCAACAAGAAGAGCAAAAAGTCGGGCAAGAAAGGCGCTAAAGCCGAAGTCGCCGAGGACAAGAAACAGAGTGCCGAGGCTACCGAAATGTCCACAGTGGAGACTCCCGCTGCCAGCACCAAAACCGCTCCTGCCAACGAGACGGAAGAGAACGCCGAAGCGGCAGAAGCCGCTGCTCCGGTAGTTCCCGAAGTAAAGGTTCCTGAACATATCGAGACAAGGGTTGAGAAGCTGCAAGCTCCTAAAATTATGGGCAAGATTGACCTTCCCGTAGAGAAGCCCAAAGCAGAGAAACAGCCTGCTCAGAACAATAAAGAAAACGCCAAGGAGAACAAGAAAGAGCAAAACAAAGAGGCCAACAAGGAGCAGAACGACGATAAGAAGAAAAAACGCAAGAGAATAAAACAGCAAGCGGTTAAGACTCACGGCAAGGAAGAGAGCAACAAGAAGGCCGCCGCTCCCAAGGTGGAAATCTCTGAGGAAGACATCCAACGTCAGATTAAGGAGACCATGATGCGTCTGGAACCACTGGGCAAATCGAAGACCTCTAAACGTAGAAGAGAAAAGAGACAACACATCCACGCCGAGATGCTGGAACACGAGCAGCAGGAACTCGAACAACAGAAGATACTGAAGGTGACCGAATTCTTGACCGCCAACGAGTTGGCCACCCTGATGAATGTGAACGTCAACAAGATTATCGCCACCTGTATGAGCGTGGGCTTGTTTGTGTCCATCAACCAGCGTCTGGATGCCGAAACCATCTCGCTGCTGGCTGATGAATACGGCTTCCAAGTGGAGTTTGTGGGTGCCGACGTCGACGAAGAGCAGTCTATCTCTGAGGGCGACAACCCTGAAGACCTTCAGCCACGTCACCCCATCATCACCGTCATGGGTCACGTTGACCACGGTAAGACCTCCTTGCTCGACTACATCCGTAAATCCAATGTCATCGCCGGTGAGGCCGGTGGTATCACCCAGCACATCGGTGCCTACGAGGTAACCCTGCCCGACGAGCGAAAGATTACCTTCTTGGATACCCCTGGTCACGAGGCCTTCACCGCCATGCGTGCCCGTGGTGCCAAAATCACCGACTTGTGTATCATCGTCATCGCTGCCGACGACAACATCATGCCGCAGACCGTTGAGGCTATCAACCACGCCCAAGCCGCTGGTGTACCTATGGTCTTCGCCATCACCAAGATAGACAAACCTCAGGCCAACCCCGAAAAGATCAAGGAAGGTCTCGCCAAGATGAACATTCTGGTGGAAGAATGGGGCGGCAAATACCAGTGCCAGGAAATCGATGCCAAACATGGTACTAACGTGCAAGAGCTGTTGGAGAAAGTGTTGCTGGAAGCCGAGATGCTCGACCTCAAGGCCAACCCCAAACGTCTGGGTATCGGTACCGTTATCGAGTCGTCGCTGGACAAAGGCAAGGGCTATGTAGCCAAAGTACTGGTACAAAACGGCACCTTGAAGGTGGGCGACCCCATTATTGCCGGTCCCTGCTATGGTAAGGTAAAAGCCTTGTATAACGAAAGAAACCAGCAGGTGCAGTCAGCCGGTCCCGCCACCCCCGTGTTGCTCTTGGGTTTGAACGGAGCACCTCAGGCTGGCGATATCTTCAAAGTGGCCGCTTCCGAGCACGAAGCCCGTATTGCCGCCACCAAACGCGCCCAGCTCAACCGCGAGATGGGTCTGCGTACCCAGAAACATATCACCCTCGACGAAATCGGTCGTCGTATCGCTATCGGCGATTTCAAGGAACTGAACATCATCGTTAAGGGCGACGTGGACGGCTCTGTGGAAGCACTGTCCGACTCCCTCTTGAAGCTGTCTACCGAGCAGGTTCAGGTGAACGTGATTCACAAATCGGTGGGTCAGGTAACCGAAAGCGATGTGTTGCTGGCTACCGCCTCCAACGCCATCATCGTGGCCTTCCAGGTACGTCCTTCGCCGGGTTCGCGCAAACTGGCCGAGCAAGAGCAAATCGATATCCGCACCTACTCTATCATCTATACCGCCATCAACGAAATCAAAGACGCTATCGCCGGTATGCACTCTCCCGAAATCCGCGAGAAGATATTGTGCAACATCGAGGTGAAGGAAGTGTTCAGAATCACCAAGGTCGGCAACGTGGCAGGCTGTATCGTCCTCGACGGCAAGCTGCAACGCAACAGCAAAATCCGACTCATCCGCGATGGTATCGTCATCTATACCGGCAAGCTGGGCTCTCTGCGCCGTTTCAAAGACGACGTCAAGGAAGTTTCCGCCGGTCAGGACTGCGGTCTCAACATCGAGAACTTCAACGATATTAAAGTCGGCGACATCGTGGAAGGTTATGAAGAGTATGAAGTTAAAGTAACCTTATAAAACTAACGATCATGTCTGGAGAAAAAACGGTCTATAAGATAGGCATCACCCACGGCGACCTCAACGGTATCAGCTACGAGGTCATAATGAAAGCCCTTGCTGACAACAAACTGTTGGACATCTGCACCCCCATCGTCTATGGACTGTCGAAGGTGGCGGGCTACTACAAAAAAGCCATCCAGCAGCAGGATTTTTCTTTCCAGTACATCAAGAATCCGGGACAGGCCTCACAAAAGAAGGCCAACCTGATTAACCTGAGCGAGAACGAGGTGCCCGTCAATATAGGCGAATCCACCTCTGTGGCGGGCAAATATGCCGAGATGGCGCTGCGCTACGCGTGCAACGACCTCAAGAACAACACCATCGACGCCATCGTCACCGCTCCCATCAACAAGAACAACATCCAGTCAGAGCAGTTCCACTTCACTGGCCACACCGAATACCTGGCCTCCGTCTTCAGTGCCGAAAACCCGCTGATGATGATGGTAGCCCCAGGGGTGAAGGTAGCCTTCGCCACCAACCACCTGCCCATCAACGAGGTAGCCAAGAAGCTCTCCAAAGAACTCATTGTAAAGAAAATCAAAGCCCTGAACCAGGCCTTGATAAAAGACTTTGGCTGCACCAACCCCAAGATTGCCGTCCTGTCGCTCAACCCCCATGCCGGCGACAAAGGCTTAATAGGCAAAGAAGAGGAAACCATCATTGCCCCCGCCATTCGCGAGGTCTTCGACCAACATATCAATGCCTTTGGTCCCTTCCCCTCCGACGGACTGTTCGGCTCGGGCAACTACAGCAAATTTGACGCCGTGCTGGCCATGTATCACGACCAAGGGATGACTCCTTTCAAAATATTGGCTGGGAACGAGGGAGTAAACTACACAGCGGGCCTGCCCATTGTGCGCACCTCTCCCGCCCATGGTACTGGCTACGACATTGCCGGCAAGAACATTGCCGACGAGCAGTCGCTGCGCAGCGCCATCTACCTCGCCATCGACATATTAAGGACTAGGAAGGGATTCTAATCAGCAGCCCCGCACGCAGCATCATAGCAAGAGACTAGCAATTGTAGAGACGGAGCATGCTCCGTCTCTAAGACAGTGATATGCCTTTTCTCTTGCAGAGACATGCCTTTTCTCTGTCAAAGATATGCCTTTTTACTATCAAGCCCCCCGAATTGAGTTTGAAGGACTAAATTTTTCGAACACGGTTTTGAACGTAAAGTACAAGGTAAAGCCTCAAAAATGGAACTATACTCACGATTTTTTAGGCCTTTTAGAGGGGATTTTTGCAGAAATTTGTCTCATCTTCAAGGGCAAATGTCCTATGTGGCATAGTCTGGAAATATCGTAACTAGTTGTAATATTAACTTTTAGACAAAGTTAGAAAATGTTATTTTTACATTTTGTGACAATAGACAGTTGTGACAGTTATTTTTTGAAGGGTACCCATTTCTCTTTTTTCTATCTATTATTATCTATATATATCTTATTATTAATTAGTTATAATTATAATATAGGGTTAATTTGATGTAAAGGGTATCTTTTTTTTAAACTGATAGACTGATAGACTGATAGATTTTTATTTACTCTTCTCCTCTCTGGCCTGCCAGGTGCAATTTAAGAGTTTGCTATATCAATAGGGCTGCCCTCTCGGGCAGCCCTATATATTATGTTTATATGAGAACACTTGTTGTATTAGTCGGTGCTGTGGAACGCTATTGGCGGATGCAGCGGACAGACATGCCACGTTGTATTGGAACACTTTTACTTTGGATTGTATTTCTGAAATTGTCAAAGGCTACGCGATAATAATTATAGTCATTAGTTCTCCTGCTGGTCCAGAAATTCGCACTATTAGGCTTACAACTACAGGCACTTTCAGTTATAGTGGAATTAACAGAATAATTGAAATCCGCCGGCTGGCCATCATTAGCAGAAAGGAGGTTACCTGCCGGGACAAGTGAAAAACCAGAGATGTTTCTGTTCTCTGCGTCATAGTTGCCAGGAGCATTGAGAGTAGAGGTAGGGTTATCTTTCCAATAGCAGCTACTTGCCAGCATACATGTTTTTGAAGTATCTGCTCCATTATACACTAATGAAAACCATTCAGCTTCTGTAGGTAATCTCCAACCATCAGGGCATACACTTTTAGCAGCCTTGTAGTTATAAAGATAGCCACGCTGACGAATAGGAATACCAGTACTAGCATAGTCGTAATAACAGCTGTCCGTAGTGGAAACAATGCCTTTAGTTGCCCCGTGGTTTCCATCTTTGTTTTTGAATAATAAATCACGTCCATTTTGGGCTTTTGTTGTTCGCATATTCTCCCGCAGCCAACATTTACCACCAACCTGCACCACGCGATACCAGTTCCCTTCAATATCTTGCACAGAGTCGATAGTCGTATAATTTCCTGACTCATTTGGCTTGATACTTGCCACGGTACAAGTAGTATGGACATTGAAGTGTTGTATCGCTCTACAATTGTCGCTATTGGTCAATATCACAGTGTAGGGACCATTTGTTGAAGGAGGATTTGTAGTACCATTATAAAACACCTCGTTATTGCTATTCCGCCATACAACAGAGGAGACATTATTGCTTATGCTCTTGATTGTAATACTATAAACATGGTTTCCATCAACATTCTCACACAATTTGATAAAAGGCCAATTAGATGGGTATTCAACTTTTTTGCTTTTCGATGCTATCTCCATGCCATTTAAGTAAACACTGCAGCTAACTTCAAGGTTGTTGGTGGAGTCCAGGGAAATTTGCAACGTATCATTATTGACGTCCTGAATTACATCATTCAACTTCCATTGGTACGAAAGACCCTCATAGTTTGGGATAACCTCACCGGCAGTGGTTTGAACTGTGAAATTGACAGTACAGTTATCGTATGGCAGTTGTTCGAGAGCAATGTCGAAATCGAAATCACGCACGCAACGCACAGACATACTTTTATATTTGTATTGGCCAGGGCGTTGTTCAACACCTGCTTTATTGTAAGAGATTGCTCGTGAGGTAGCCGTATGTTTTGCAGATTCCGTTGCACTCCAAAATATGGCAAGGTTAAATGCATCTATATCGTTAGAGCTTGAGCTAGGATTACACCAACCAGCGGGAATGGCAGAAAAACCACTACTATTTCGGTTTGGATTGTTGAAATCACTCGGTGCTCCAGTTTGTACAGCGTCAGAAAAAATTTTCCAATCGGAGCCTGCACTCAGTTTGCCCGCATGATTTCCGCGAGGAGTTGAAGCTACATTTGCTAAGGGTAGGGTTCCCCCATTTACAAAAGTCTCCAAAGACATCCATTCATCATCTGTCGGCACATGCCATCCTTCAGGACAGATTCCTCTCCGATTACCGGAAAACTTCAAATTGAAAGAATTATTGGTATTTGTATTTGTAGTAGTTGCAACATCTACGTATGACCCTTCAGTATTTGGCAAATTAGTATTGAAAGAATCAACGGCTGCATTCCAATTGTATAGCACACCGAAGCGATTATAAGTAGCAGAGTCGTTTTTATACCAATGAGCCGCCTTTAACGGATAAGAATAGATGGTATTGTTCTTTGTGATAATGCGGTGACCACTTGGGGAGGTGGTGGCGCGCATGTTTTCGCGCAACCAGCATTGGCCACCAATTTGTACAACGGCATAGCGGTTGTCTTCATGATCAAGTACCGAATCAATGATGTCGCTTTCTCCATCCCGCAAGCGTTCTATTATTTTAGGTTGATTCCAAATTTTGCATCCTATTTTCGGAGTTATCTTGCTTATGTTCTTAAGCGTGTCTTTACACCCCTCCCGGTCAGTCATTACAATATAATAGGAACCACTTGGATCAATCGGAATGGTTTTGCCTGTTGCAGATTCTTCAGAGATGAGTACATTGTTCGAATAATTATACCATTTTGCAGAGTGCAAGTTGTTACTTCCTTTAATCACAAACCCGTTAATGCCGATAGCATCGCGGCATAATACAATGGAAGGAAATTTTGGCAAATAATAGATGCTGTCCCATAAATTTATGTTTGGTAATCCTGGAACTCCAGTTCGGCTCACATGACATTTGATGGTGTCTTGCCTTGCCACAGTGTGGGTATAATGGCATATATTGCTTTCACTATGTTGTAAAACTCCATTTACATACCATGCGAATGTAAGACCAGTCTCTGTATTCAGTCCTTCATCTGCAATGCTATAAGTGGCTTCTGATGGCAAGCATACTCTTGAATTTAAATTGGAAACAATGTTCAAGGGGTTCCGCAAGCAGCGTACGGAAAAGCCTCTCACTCTAGTACGTGGGTAAGAGGATACCCCTGTCTTATCATCATCAATATGCCAACTATAGGCAGTCGTAGTTGACCCTGGGGTAGCCAACCAAAAATTGGACACCTTCTTGGTCCATCCAAGGGTGCCCGTATCCTGTACATTACTGGTGGGCAGCGCAGTGAAATGGCTACTGTTACGTTTTACAGGGTTGTCCATATATCCCCCGGGATAAGAATTGCCACGATCAGGCCAATCGCAGCCGAACACCAGTTTCACAACACTGTCTCCTTGAAATCCGGTGCTGCTGTAAAATTGTTCGAACGAAGTGTATTCGAGCCCAGACAACACTCCTTGCACCATCTCATACCATTCATGCGTGTCAGGCACATGCCATCCTTCAGGGCATATTCCCCTCCGCCTACCTTGGGGAAGTTCTGTCACGGTGCCAAATGTATCCACTGCGGCAGGCCAGTTATACAGGTATCCACGCTGCCGTAAAGAGATGTGCAAGGCATCATAGCTGTAGTAATAAGGATCATTGTAACTGACCTCATATTTGTCGTTTCCACTAAGTGTTGTATAAAGATACTGAGCAGGTTTTATAGAATCTTGAGGGTATCTGGGAGGAGGTGAGGTTGAACATCGCATATTCTCCTTGGTCCAACACTGGGAACCGATTTGTACTACTCTGTACGGATTTCCCTCATGGTCTCTCACCAAATTAACATTTCCATCTGCATCGGTTTCTTCATTAGCTCGTGGCACCAAGCCCTCGCACCACGAACGATTTTGGGTAACAAACTGTTTTGGTGATAGGAATGTGTCTCGTGCAATTGTGATGGCGTATGCCCAAGTCTCATATACTGCCCCAGGATCCAGAGTATCTAACAGTATTTGAAAAGTGCCGGCACCGCAATCCTCTTTTTTTAGCTGAACATCACGCGCTGTCTTAAGATTAGTTGAGCCCTCTTTTCTATATAACACTCCCCGTTCAATGATTTTAGGCATATAGTCATAATTCCATGAAATGGTGATTTCTACAAGAGCTTCCTCGTCTGATCTTCCGCATTCGAGGATACTGTCCAAAACCTGGATATCGAACGTCAAAAGTTGTCCAGTACGGGCCACTCTGCGATTCTCGCGTGGAAACGTATCAATTTCGGCCTTACGGGCTAAAAATGTTTCGCCCTTGCGAGTTACGAACCAGGCGGTGTCGCAGCCAGTGCCGGCTTTGCCCGAGCGTGAGACAGCTCGTGTGGCACTATCAGCCCGAAGTGTAGTCTGTGTCGGTTCCTGCGCCCAGACTGCAGTCACTATTGTCAATAATAACCCGAAAATAAAAAGTCTCTTTCCCATAGTCATACACTTTTCCGTTTATGCCGGTTATTCGAACCAATATATGACGACTTTGTCGTCTTTTCGCAGTTTGTATTCCTCGTTTGCTTTAGCATGGTAAGTCACTTCCCTTTTATTCGTGGGATTAAGAGTTAATACACGTTCCTCTTCTATTGGACTGGTATCACTATCACCCACCAACACACCATTAATATAGATTTTTACAAGGTAAGCAGAATGAGGCTCTGAAGGCAGCGTGAAGTAATATTCAGAAATTTGTTGATCCTGTTCTATAATAAATTTCTTTGAACGCTCCTTCGGCATGAGGGTGTTGTCAATATTTCGAATATCCTTTCTCAAACTATCCAAACTGTCTGACAAGGCCCTTGTGGTGGCATAGAACGATGTCAAGGTATCCAGCAGCGCATAGCGTGAGAGATCGAGGGTGTCGTTCTTTAATTGATTGGCGGTAAACAGCTTCGTAGTGTCTAGCTTGGTCGCCCCATAGGTAATCACATGAAGTTGACCATCGTGGATGGTGTCCTTCTTGGCGTATATATCCAAATTCGGCTTGTGCACCAAATCATCATAATCACCACTTGTGGCTACTGTCGCAAGATTGGGCTTGTGCTGAATGTATGCCTTGGAATTCACATCGGTCACTTCCCAATCGGCCTGTACCTGAGCGTCAGAAGTAGTAATATTAATCACCTGGTTAGTCTTTTGGTTAGCCGAGAAGGTACCGAGCACCTCTCCATTCTGCTTAATTGTCAACACAGAGTCATAAATGCTATTGCGTATATTCGCTTTTGCTGTGTCAATCTGAGATTGGGTGTAATAATATTCATGTAAAGTATCAAATACCATGCGCGTGCTGTCACTGATGTGTTTGGCAAGGACAACACTGTCGCTGTGAATCCTGTCCGCTAACACCAAACTGTCAGCCGAGACATGGGCGTTCACCTTCTGGATACTGTCGCGCATCATCACAATCAATGAGCTGTCTGCTGTCAGATAGTGGCGGGTTTTCAGCAAAGTGTCTATCTTGTCGCTAGTGGTGTAGGCTTTCAGCGATTCATTAATCTTAACGTTCACGCAGTTATCCACACTATCGCACACATGTTTCAACAGCGTATCCATACGGTGGGCCAGCGCCGTGCTATCAGTGCGAATCATGCCTGCCAGTATCAAACTGTCTGCCGAAACATGGGCATTCACCTTCTGAATGCTGTCGCGCATCATTACAATCAATGAGCTGTCTGCGGTCAGATAGTGACGAGTTTTCAGCAGGGTGTCTATCTTATCGCTAGTGGTATAGGCTCCCAGCAAGGTGTCAATTTTGTCACTAGTAGTGTAGGCACCGAGCAGGGTGTCTATCTTATCACTGGTGGTATATGCCTTCAGCAGAGTGTCAATCTTATCACTAGTAGTATAAGCTTTCAGCGATTCATTAATCTTAACGTTCACGCAGTTATCCACACTATCACACACATGTTTCAACAGTGTATCCATGCGGTGGGCCAGCACCGTGCTATCAGTGCGAATCTTGACGGCCAGTACTATACTGTCTGCCGAAACATGGGCATTCACCTTCTGGATGCTGTCGCGCATTATCACAATCAATGAGCTGTCTGCGGTCAAATAGTGACGAGTTTTGAGCAAGGTGTCAATCTGGTCACTAGTGGTGTAAGCACCAAGCAGGGTATCTATCTTGTCGCTGGTGGTATAGGCTCCGAGCAAGGTATCAATCTTATCACTTGTAGTGTAGGCACCGAGCAGGGTGTCTATTTTGTCGCTAGTGATGTAGGCTCCAAGCAGAGTATCTATCTGGTCGCTAGTAGTGTAGTCTTTCAGTTTTTCATTAATCATGCCGTTCACGCAGTTCTCCACACTGTCGCACACATGTTTCAACAGCGTATCCATACGGTGGGCCAGCGCCGTGCTATCAGTGCGAATCTTGCCTGCCAGTATCAAGCTGTCTGCCGAAACATGGGCATTCACCTTCTGAATACTGTCGCGTATCATCACAATCAATGAACTATCTGCTGTCAGATAGTGGCGGGTCTTCAGTAAGGTATCTATCTTATCGCTAGTGGTGTAGGCACCAAGCAGCGTGTCTATCTTGTCGCTAGTGGTGTAAGCACCAAGCAAGGTGTCTATCTTATCGCTAGTAGTATAGGCTCCAAGCAGGGTATCTATTTTATCGCTAGTAGTATAGGCTCCAAGCAGAGTATCTATCTGGTCGCTAGTAGTGTAGGCTTTCAGCGATTCATTAATCTTAACGTTCACGCAGTTATCCACACTATCGCACACATGCGTCAACAGCGTATCCATACGGTGGGCCAATGCTGTGCTATCAGTGCGAATCTTGCCTGCCAGTATCAAGCTGTCTGCCGAAACATGGGCATTCACCTTCTGGATACTGTCGCGCATCATCACTATCAACGAGCTGTCTGCGGTCAGATAGTGGCGGGTCTTCAGTAAGGTGTCTATTTTATCGCTAGTGGTGTAGGCACCGAGCAGAGTGTCTATCTTGTCGCTGGTGGTATAGGCACCGAGCAAGGTATCAATCTTATCGCTGGTGGTGTACGCACCGAGCAGGGTGTCAATCTTATCGCTGGTAGTGTAGGCCTTCAGCAGAGTATCAATCTTATCGCTAGTGGTGTAATCTTTCAGCTTTTCATTAATCATGCCGTTCACGCAGTTCTCTACACTGTCGCATACATGTTTCAACAGCGTATCCATACGGTGGGCCAATGCTGTGCTATCAGTGCGAATCTTGACTGACAGCATATTGCGAACATGATTTGCACTGTCTTTAATAGCTTGGAGATTAATATCAATCAGTCTTTTCAAATAGGCGCTGTCCAAATAGTGTTTTTGAGCCAATGAGTCCTTATATACTTCAAAACGCTGTAACACCATGACCATCGTATCAATCAGATGGTCCAAAAGAACGCTGTCGCCGTTTAACATCGCTCCATTCAACGAAGTAAGTGTACCTACTATCGCTTCCAGCGTATCCAATGTGTGTCTTATAGCATTCTCGTTGTCATGTACCTTTACCAATACAGTGTCGATACGGGCACTATCGCGCAATATTTGTTGTTGCATATTCCCTATGCTGTCGCGCATTCTCACAATCACCGCACTGTCGATGGTCAGGTAGCCCGCATCGTTAATAAAAGCGCTGACTTTGGTGGGCTTGTTTCTGATGAACGAAGCACTATCGGTATTCGTCTCATTCCAATCAGCCTGCACTTGCTCGGCACGTCTGGGTATTGCGATGGTGACATCGGTAGACTGGTTGGCAGTGAAGCTGCCCAACACGCTGTCGCCTTGCACAATCTTGATCGTTTTATCGTACACCGTAGGTATTTCGCTACGGACATTAGAAATTTCAGCACTCACTCCCGCTATCTCATTACGAATATTAAGCTTCGTGCTGTCAAGATTATGAGCCACATCGGAGACTTCGGTATCCAATGCGTTAACATCATTCCGCAGATTGACAATCGCCGCACTGTCGCTGGTCAGATAGCCTGCATCGTTATCAAATGCGCTGACTTTGGTGGGCTTGTTTCTGATGAACGAAGCACTATCGGCATTCGTCTCGTTCCAATTGGCCTGCACTTGTTCGGCACGTCTGGGAATAGCAATGGTGACATCGGTAGACTGGTTGGCAGTAAAGCTGCCCAACACGCTATCGCCTTGCACAATCTTGATCGTCTTATCGTACACCGTAGGTATTTCACTACGGATGCGGGCTTTTGCAGTGTCAACACTGGTGGCCAAGTTCGTAACCCTGGTATTCACCCCACCAATTTCGCTTCGGATATTTGTTTTCGTGCTGTCAAGATTGTTGGCCAAATCAGTAACATCGGCACTCACTTCTGCTATTTCATTACGAATATTAAGCTTCGTACTATCAAGATTATGAGCCACGTCGGAAACTTCGGTATCCAATGCGTTAACATCATTCCGCAGATTGACAATCACCGCACTGTCGCTGGTCAGATAGCCTGCATCGTTATCAAAAGCGCTGACTTTGGTGGGCTTGTTTCTGATGTACGAAGCACTATCGGTATTTGTTTCGTTCCAATCAGCTTGCGCTCTCTCGGCACCTCTAGGGATCGCAATGGTGACATCGGTAGACTGGTTGGCAGTAAAGCTGCCCAACAGGTTGTCGCCTTGCATTATCGTGATTGTGTTATCATACACCGTAGGTATTTCGCTACGGATGTGAGCTTTTGCAGTGTCAACACTGGTGGCCAAGTTAGTAACTCTGGTATTCACCCCTCCAATTTCATTACGGATATTATGCTTCGTACTGTCAAGATCATGAGCTATATTAGAGACATTGGTATCCAATGCATTAACATCATTCCGCAGGTTGACAATCACCGCACTGTCGCTGGTCAGGTAGCCTGCATCGTTATCAAAAGCGCTGACTTTGGTAGGCTTGTTGAGAATCTGAGCTACCCCACTACCGGCATTCCAGTCGGCATTCACCTGCCCATCGGGAGTAGGTATATCTATCACCTGATTGCGGTTCTGGTTGGCCGAGAATGTTCCAAGCACTACCCCATTCTGCTTGATGGTCAGCACCGAGTCGTAAATGGAGTTGCGAACCTGTTCGGCACTATCGATAATGGCTTGAAGGTTAATGTCTATCAAGTTTTTAAGATAGGCACTATCTAAATAGTGTTTCAGGGCCAAAGCTTCCTTAAATGCTTCAAACCGTATAAGAATCATGGACATCGTGTCAATCAGATTGTCCAAAATTATGCTATCTCCATTAACCACCGTCCCATTCAGCGCACGAAGAACAGCCACTACCGCCTCCACGCTATCCAGCGCCACTTGAATGTCGTGCGTATTGACAATCACCTGCGACAACACCGTGTCGATAAGGTTGGAATGAACTCCCAAACTCGTCAGAATGGTGTCGATATGATTAGAGTGGGTCTCCAAACTCATCAAAATAGTATCAATATGACCATGTTGGTCGGCCAAATGGTCCAAGATAGTGTCAATATGGTTATGCTGGTCGGCCAAATGGTCCAAAATGGTATCCAGCTGACCATGTTGGTTTTGCATATCGAGCACAATAGAGTCGATGATGTCAGAGTGTTGTTCCAACTGATTCAATACAGTTTGAATGTGTGCAGAGGTGCTGTCGAGGTGCACTTGCAACAATAAACTATCTCGAATAATCTGTTGTTGCATATCCCAAATGCTGTCGCGCATTCTCACAATCACGGCACTGTCGCTGGTCAAATAGCCCGCATCATTGAGGAGCTCGCCAACGCGGGTGGGCACCTCCATGTTGATCTCCTGACGGTTGGCCTGGTTCACCGTAAAAGAGTCTACCGCCGTCCCGTTCTTCAGGATGACAATACGGCCGTCATTGGCGGCATCAACCATCATCGCGCGCAACACAGCGGCAGTGTCGGTCAGTGCCTGATGCAATGCCATACTGTCACCCGTGATACGGGTGCCAAGGGCTGCCATATCGGAATAGATGGCAGTGATGGTGGGGGCGCTGTGACTCACATCGGCAGCATGGTTGGCATACAGGGCAATGGGTACCGCAGTCACCTGTACCACATCTTCCACCGTCTCGTTGCCAGGAAGCAAGACCAAGGTCTTGATTTGGGCGTGTCGCCAGTCGATGGCGTCGAAGCCGCTCGCCCCGCCTATCTCCAGCGACATCAAGCCGTTGGCATTGGTGGTCCCATTCAGGCTTTCTGTATAGGTTCCCGCCCCATGGGTGATGGTCACCACCACGGTGACGTTGGTGTTCACCACCAGGCGATTGTGGCTGTCTCTCACCACCGCCTGATAACTGATTTTCTGAGCTGTGACCATTGTGGTCATCAAGAGCATCACTAGAACAAATAATAGTTTTTTCATCAAAAGCTTAATTTTCATTCAGCTATATATTTTTCAGTTTATTTTCGTATCAATCATTCAGCTCGTTACCCTCCAAATCATACACCTGGTCTTTCACACACCTCACACTCAGTCCGTTCTCCACCGACAAGTCGTCAAACATCATCAGGTTGCATCCAAACGAGAAAGCGCACACCCAGCATTCATAGTGGTTGCGGCGCACGTTGCTCCAGAAATAGGTGGAGCCCAGCATGCTCTCGAAGCGATGAGTATGGTGGTTGTAGTAACCTGCCGGCAGGGCATAAAAGCCCTCGCCGTGGTCGTAGCCGGGGATCCTCCACAGGGTGTCAGCCATCAGGTCGAAGGCATTGAGGCTGTTCAAGCTTGCCATATTCACCGAGTCGGGGATATGCCAGCCCGCAGGACAAACGCCCGTCACAAAATGTCCATGGGTGGTCATCGGGGGCTCCGCCTCACTGCCACTGGGGAGCTTTACCGCTGCATACCAGGTGTAGAGTCGGCCGTAAGTAGCCAGGTTGGCCGCCTCGTCAGAGTGGCCATCAGCATTGTATATCATGCTCGGCACAGTATCCCCTCCCAAGTAGTGGGTGGTCTCCATATTCCTTTTGGTCCAGCAGAAGCGCTCGGGTGCGTCGCCCATATACAGCGAGGCATACTCGTTGCCGTCGGCATCCCTCACCAGTCCGCCACAGAGGTTCACAAAGAAGTGCACGATGCTGTCGCTCGCATGCTCGGTGGTCTCCAGTATATAGGTATTGGGGCCGCCATGCAGCCAGTGCCAAGCAGAAGCAGGTATATGAAGCACCTCGGTGGCATAGTCGGTCACAATCTGTGTGGAGTCCAAGAACAAGGTGTCGTAAAGTTCGTAGATGGGATAGACATCCATCACCAGGGTGGTGAGGCTGTCGTAGTTGAAACTGGCCAGCCAGTTGTAGTGGGCAGCATCCAGCGCCGTCGAGTCGTAGTGGCCTTCGGGGAACACGTGGATAAGCTTCCCGTCGAACACCATCTCCTCGCCATCATAGCCCAAGAAGAAGGCCGAGGTATCGTGCACATGGGTGGGGCTCACCGCCAGCGAGTCGTTCTGCGCCCCCTGCAACACCATGTCCAGGCGTATCAGCTGGGCCTGCATGGGACCCTGAGCCACGCTGTAGGAGGTGGTGGAAGGCTGACGATAGAAGGGGGCACCGTAGGCATAGCTCACATTGCCGGCTGAGCCTTGGGCGGAGGTGAAACCATGGGCGAAATCGTCCTGATTACGAGTTTGGGCCTTAGTCAAAATAGTCACAAGCAATATGCACAAAAATAAAAAAACTCTTTTCATTCAATCCATATTTTTTGCTCCATTTTCATTTTTACAATTGCCATTATTTTATTATACGTATCATCTAATAAAAACACCCTCAAAATTAGGCATTTTTATTGGGAAAAACAAGAAAAAATACCCCTACAAAAAAAAAAAAAAAAACAGCTGATTTTACAAAAAATAATGTTTTTAATTTCTTAAATGACAAAATAAAAAACCAGCGTGCCAAAAATAAAACCAAGCTCTTGCATGCGGTAAGAAACACACTTAATATTCTGTATTTCAATCACTTTTACATATACCCCTTCTTCCCTTCCCCATCAATTCCTTCTACTTCTTTTCTGCATCGGCAATAATACTATCTAACTCGCTCATTTTTTGAGCATCACATTTTCCTACCCTTTCCGAAATGCACGAAATTTGGAAGTTTTTGCGACAATTTTAGCCTTTTCGAATCCGCTTAATCAGGCCCATGAGCACCTTGCCGGGGCCGACTTCGGTGAATTCTTCGGCACCGTCGGCCAGCATGCGCTGCACCGACTGGGTCCAGCAAACGGGAGAAGTGAGCTGCGCAATGAGATTGCACTTGATTTCAAAGGGGTCGGTATGTGGCTGGGCATCCACATTCTGATAGATAGGACAAAGCGGGGCATTGATAGTGGTTTGGTTGATAGCCTCAGCCAGTTCCACCCTGGCAGGTTCCATCAACGGCGAATGGAAGGCGCCACCCACCTTGAGGGGCACTATCAACTTCACCTTTTCCTTCAGCGCAGCACAGGCCAGCTCCACCCCACGGATAGAACCCGAGATGGCTATCTGCCCCGGACTGTTGAAATTGGCGGGCACCACAATCTCGTCCTCCACGGCGGCACAGGCCTCTTCCACATCCTCGGTACTACCGCCTACGATGGCCGCCATCGTGGAAGGCTGCAACTCGCAGGCTTTCTGCATGGCCATAGCACGCTGGGACACCAGCCTCAGCCCGTCCTCAAACGACAGCGCACCCACAGCGGTCAACGCCGAGAACTCGCCCAATGAATGGCCAGCCACCATGTCGGGCTGGAAATCCTCCATCATCTTGGCCATCACCACCGAATGGATATAGATGGCCGGCTGGGTCACCTTGGTCTGTTTCAGTTCCTCGTCAGTGCCTTCAAACATAATGTCGGTAATACGGAAACCCAACATATCATTGGCCGCCTCAAACAGCTTGGCAGCCTCTTGGGATCTCTCGTATAAGTCTTTTCCCATTCCCGAGAATTGTGCCCCCTGACCGGGGAAAACGTAAGCCCGCTTCATAGTTGACAATTGATAATTGACAATTGATAATTATATTTTTATTTCAGCTGTCTCAGATAGCTCTTAATAGTCTTTTCGAGGCCCAGGTAAAGGGCATCGCAAATCAAGGCGTGGCCGATGGACACCTCTAAAAGGCCCGGAATATTGCGGTTGAAATACTTCAAGTTGGCCAGCGACAAATCGTGGCCGGCGTTCAAGCCAATGCCTTGTTTCTTGGCCTCCTTGGCAGCATCCACAAAGTCATGGATGGCTGCTTCGGGATCGTCGCCGAAATTGCGCGCATAGCTTTCAGTATAAAGCTCCACGCGGTCGGTACCAGTCATCTTGGCGGCGGCAATCATAGCCGGGTTGGCATCCACAAAGATACTGGTACGGATTCCCTCATGATGGAAGTCCTCTATAATTTTGGTCAAGAAATGAGCGTTGGTAATAGTGTCCCAGCCAGCATTAGAGGTCAACGCTTCGGGTGGGTCGGGTACCAAGGTCACCTGGGTGGGCTTCACATCCAGCACCAATTTGATGAATTTTTCGCAGGGATAGCCCTCAATATTGAACTCGGTGGTCACCACCTTTTTCAGGTCATACACATCCTGATAACGGATATGACGTTCATCGGGACGTGGGTGCACGGTGATACCCTGTGCTCCAAAACGCTCACAATCAATGGCTGCCGTCACCACGTTGGGCAGGTTGCCGCCACGGGCATTTCGCAACGTGGCTATCTTGTTAATATTGACACTCAGTCTGGTATTGTTTTTCATAACGATATTTTTTATCGCTGCAAAAATACAATTTTATTCAAATGGGAAAACAGGTATTTCAGTGGAAATTTTCACCACTTTTGATTCTCCATAAATCAGATCTGATTCAGCCAGTGAACGGCGGATTTCACGGTGGGGACCCCATGAATGGTAAGCACCGCCTTCTGATTGTGCTCTTGAATCTGCACCTTGGGATGGTTCTTTTGCATAAAAGCCAGCACCCTGGTAAACATATCCGACTCGTAGAAAGGAGAATTGATAGAAGGGGCGAAGAAAGCCATCAGCTTGTCGTTTTTCAGCGAAATCTTCTCCAAGTGCATCTCAGCACCCTTGCGACGAAGGGGGATGGTGCGCAGCAGCTCTTGTGCCTCCTCGGGCACGGGACCAAACATATCGGCCAGTTTCTTTCGGAAGGCTTCCACCTCTTCCTCCGTCTTCATATTCTGCAATTCTTTATACAGGCTCATTCTTTCGCTCACACTGCTGACATAGTCGGTGGGCAACATGGCGCGTACATCGGTCTCCAAGAGGCAGTCACGCAACAACAAAGCCGAGTTGTCGGCCATCTCCACCTCCATGTGGTCCACATCGTGCAGTTCGAGAATAGCCTCGTTCAAAATCTTCTGATACATCTCGAAACCAATCTCGCTGATAAAGCCACTCTGGTCGGCCCCCAAGATATCGCCAGCACCACGGATGTCCAAGTCACGCATGGCAATCTGCAGACCGCTGCCTATATCCGAAAAATCCTCGATAGCCTGCAGGCGCTTGCGGGCCTGCTCGTTCAGTTCCTCGAACGAGCGCACCAACATGTAGCAGAACGCCTTTTTATTGTTACGCCCCACCCTGCCCCTCAGCTGATGCAGCACATTGAGGGCAAAATTTTGGGCATCGTTGATAATCATGGTGTTGGCATTGGTCACATCCAAGCCCGACTCCACAATGGTGGTGGATACCAGCACGTCATAGTCGCCCGCCAGAAACTTCAGCATAATCTCCTCCAACTGGGCGCCATCCATCTGCCCATGCCCCACCGCAATGCGGGCGTCAGGCACCAAACGCTGCACCAAACCTGCCACCTCATAAATATTCTGAATCTTGTTGTGGACAAAGAAAACCTGTCCGCCTCTACTGATCTCGTAGGAAACGGCATCCCTGATCAGCTCCTCATCAAAGAGATGAACCTCGGTCTGTATGGGATAACGGTTGGGCGGAGGGGTGGTGATAACCGATATGTCGCGTGCTCCCATCAACGAGAACTGCAAGGTTCGCGGGATAGGGGTAGCCGACATGGTCAGCGTGTCTACGTCGTATTTTATCTCACGCAGCTTCTCTTTGGCAGCCACTCCGAATTTCTGTTCCTCATCAATAATCAGCAAACCCAAATCCTTGAATTCCACATCCTTGCTCAGCAAGCGGTGCGTACCGATAATGATGTCGATACTGCCCTCTTTCAGTTTTTTCAAAGTCTCCCTAATCTGCTTGGCACTCTTGAAACGGTTGACATACTCTACCTTGCAAGGCATGTTGGACAAACGCTCAGAGAAGGTGGTGTAATGCTGCAGCGCCAGCACCGTGGTCGGCACCAACACCGCCACCTGTTTGCTGTCGGCCACCGCCTTGAAGGCCGCACGGATAGCGATCTCAGTCTTGCCAAAGCCCACATCCCCACATATCAAGCGGTCCATGGGATGACTGCTTTCCATATCGTTTTTCACCTCGTTTAGCGACTTCACCTGATCGGGGGTGTCCTCATAAATAAATGAAGCCTCCAGCTCGTTCTGCAAATAGCTGTCGGGCGAATAGGCAAAGCCGTCTTTCGCCTTTCGTTTGGCGTAGAGCTGAATCAGGTCGATAGCCAAATCCTTCACCCGCTTCTTGGTACGCTCTTTCACACGGTCCCAAGTGCCAGAACCCAAACGATGGAGTTTGGGCGGCATACCGTCCTTACCCACATACTTGCTGATTTTGTGTAGCGAATGGATGCTGATATAGAGCAAATCACCATCCTTGTACGACAGTTTTATCACCTCCTGCTCCTTGCCGTTCACATCCATCTTCTGCAAGCCCTCGTAAATGCCGATACCGTGGTCGATATGCACCACATAATCGCCCGGCTGCAGGTCATAGATTTCCTTCAGCGTAAACTGCTCGCTCTTCTTATAGCGGTCGCGTATCGAGAAGCGATGATACTTCTCAAAAAACTGATGGTCGGTATAAACACACAGTCCCGAACGGGCATCGGTAAACCCCTCGTGCAACACGAAAGGACAGGGAGTATAGAGCTGACCAATGGTATATTCTGTTTTCTTAGCCGCATTATACTTGTCGAGCAGCTCGTGCATCACCATCTCCACACGCCCCAGCTGGTTCTCGTTTTCCGACAAGAAAAGGGTCTGGTATCCATGCTCCAGGTTATCAATCCACTCGGCCAGCAACAAATCGAAATTCTTGCCGAAAGAGCTTTGCGGCCTAATCTCAAAATCGATAGCCAGCGTGGGATGCTCTATGGTATTGGAATTAATCTCAGCACAACTGTATCGGCTTAATTCCTCGCAAAAGCAGTCTCCATCGATATAAAAATCAGCAGGATTCAGCACCGAAGTCTTCCCGTCGTCAGCCACAAACTCCTCCTCCATCTTATGGAAATTGACATTCAGCTGGCTACGGATGTCGCGTATATTTTTCAGCCAACAAACCGTATCCTTTCCCAAAAACTCCATCAAAGGCACCCTCTGCTCCACCGTCTCCACCGAAGAAAGATAGGGCATAATATGCAACTTGCTTACCTCTTTTACAGACAACTGCGTATTGGTGTCGAACTGGCGGATGGAATCCACCTGCTCGCCAGCCAACTCAATACGGTAAGGATACTCTTCGGAATAAGAAAACACATCGAAAATACCACCACGCCAGGCAAACTGCCCCGGCTCGAAAACAAACTCCTCTTGTTTGTAGCCATACTCGAACAGGAAATCGAGGAAAGTGTCCACTGGAAGCACCTCGCCTTGGGTAATGGTAAACGAATTACTTTTGATATACTTCTTAGACAGTATTTTCTCGGCAATAGCCTCGGGATAGGATACTATAATATAATGCCCGTCATCCTGCGTCAGCTTATTAATAATCTCTGAGCGCAACTTCACATTAGCATTGTCGACCTCCTCATATTTGGAAG